>VOFK01000805.1_pt1 | contig 101558 bp, 126 predicted proteins | sample 5384121 | NCBI WGS metagenome assembly VOFK01 (sample SAMN12384730, study PRJNA508395) | human gut metagenome | isolation source: healthy gut J | host: Homo sapiens
TCGGTAGTCGATCTCTTCATGAAATTAATCTTCCAAACTATTTGCTTCTGATTTTGCAAGTTCTTTAAAAATCCGTCATGATGCCTCTTTCCTACCAACCTCCTTCATACTGCTAGCATAGACGGCATCTCTTTCTGCGTTTAGTTCTGCAACTCGTTTTTAAGATTTCCTCGATCTGCTCTCCTCCGCTGTCATATTTGTCTTGTTCTCCCGAAGTTTTGGCTTAACAGCTTCTGATCCTCCAACAACCGACACGCACCATAAAAGAATTCATTGCTCCACCTGAAAGATGAACAAAAATGTCATCCGCTCGCACAATGTGAACACTGGTGTCCTGGCTTCTTCCAGTAGCACTCTTCGTTCATTGAATTTCAGCCATGATAATTCACGATTTTCATACAATCCGATATGATTCTGCTTTCTTGCTGTATTTTCATTTGCCTTCTGCATTTTTTCAATTCTTTTTCTCCGTTATTCTTTTTATCAGCTCCCTGTTGATTTTCTTTTATGTACTGAAATATTTTAATCGCCATACACCCCCCCTGTCAGATTACCTGTTGTTTATTGATCGTAAGCCAGAATTCCTCCAGCACCTCGGCTGATTTCCTACACAGGATCATACGTTGTAAAAAGATCTCAAAATAATCCATAACGCGGCACACATAGATTTATCGATCTTTAATTTCAGCTCAATATGTGAATCCCTGGTAATCTTCAATTTGTTTTTCTTTTACGGCATAGTTCACTCTGTCATGAATATCAAAGGATGAAATGTCCGTATTTTGACTCTCGAATTTCTCACATCACTTTTATCCGCGATCAGCAATGCTGCTGCGATCGGATTTACCGGAAATGCCGCCGACTCATCGTGATTGCCTATTGCTGTTATGATCGTCGCTGTATCCTCCGGATCTGCACCCATATCATCCAATATCCGAAACGCCATGACCGCACCGGACTGCGCATGTCCTTCCCGGTTTACAACATTTCCAATATCATGCAGATACCCTGCAATACTCGCAAGTCTCCGCTTCACGCTCGGAATAGCCAAGCGTCAGCAGTATCTCCCCTTGCCGTCTCTGCTACACGTTCCACATGTGCAAATCCATGCTCTGTATATCCCATTGCATGTAAGGATTCGTCTGCCATCCTTATATATGTCTGAACCGCTTTTGTTCTTTTTTTACATCTTCAAATGTTACTTTCATACGTCATCTATCTCTCTTCTACTTCACTGTTCTTCAATTTACACCATTCCATTTTTTGCTGCTATCAACCACTTGAAATTTTTTTTTTTGTAAAATTATGGTAAAATCATTTATTTTCCATGTATTACCAGCATTCTCCAAATGATTCCCCGTATTTCCGGCACTTTCGCCACCCCACCTGAAAAGCATCTGATAATTTTACATTTCTTTCTAAGTATATGTGATTCGCTGCTTTTCTATTTATGTAAAATGTATGTTTATGCAGATTCCTTCTGTATATTTTCTTCTGTATTATCTGATTTTATTTTATAGTCGATACAGCGATCCATACATAAAAACAGACAGATTATAAGAACCTCAATGGGCTCTTATAACCTGTCTGTTCTCATGTTATAAACTACGCTTTGTTTTTGGCTTTTGTTTATATCTGGGGATTTTTCTCCATGATACTCATATATGCCGGACGCATGATCCGGTTATTCGTGATCAGCTCCTCGATCCTGTGTGCGCTCCATCCAACGATACGTGCAACTGCAAACATCGCTGTATAAAGCTCCATCGGGATTCCCAGCATGTCATATACAAATCCGCTGTAGAAATCCACATTTGGACTTACACCCTTGAAGATCTTGCGCTGCTTTGCGATCAGCTCCGGGGCAAGCTCCTCTATGTTCTCATACAACCTGAGATCTTTTTCCCTGCCCTTTTCATGAGCCAGCTTAACGACATAATCCTTGAACACCCGCTCTCTCGGATCTGACAAGGAATATACGGCATGTCCCATACCATAGATCAGTCCCTTATTGTCAAATGCTTCCTTGTTCAGGATCTTGCTTAAATATGCTTCTATCTCATCTTTATCTTCATAGTCTTTTATATGTCCGCGAATATTATCCATCATTTCCATAACCTTGATATTGGCACCACCATGCTTTGGTCCCTTTAAGGATGACATAGCAGCCGCCATTGTGGAATAGGTGTCAGAACCGGAGGACGTAACAACTCTTGTTGTAAAGGTTGAATTATTACCACCACCATGCTCCATATGAAGGATCAGTGCCGTATCAAGTACCTTTGCCTCTACCTTGGAATATTTCTTATCTGGGCGAAGCAGCATGAGAATATTCTCAGCCGTTGACAGATTCTTTGCCGGACGATGGATGAACATACTGTCATTCTTTACATAATGATTATATGCATTATATCCATATACAGCCAGCATCGGAAATTCACTGATCAGCTGGATACACTGACGCAGAGAATTATTCACACCGGTATCCTTTGCATTCTTATCATAGGATGCAAGCGTCAGGATACTACGTGTCATGGAATTCATGATATCCTCTGTCGGTGCTTTCATGATAACATCTCTTGTAAAATTCGATGGCAGCGTACGAAGCCCACCGATGATCTTCTCAAATTCATGCTGTTCTTCTGCATTTGGCAGCTCACCCATCAACAGAAGATATGCCACCTTTTCAAACCCCAGTTCATCTTCTCCCCAGACTTCCGATCAGATTCTCCACCCGATAACCCCTGTACCAGAGTTCTCCATCACAAGGTACTTTTCTTGCCATTCTGCACCTTAGAGGATACAATCTTTGAAATATTCGTCAGACCGGTCAATACACCAACTCCGCGGTCATCGCGAAGTCCGCGATTTACTCCATATTCATCATATAATCTTGGTGCGATATAATCATTTTTTTCTCGCATATCTTTTCCTGTATTGCCACATACTCATTCATTTTCATCAGACTCATCATCGTTCTTCACCACCTGCATTTCTTCAATCTCACTCTCCATAACCGTATCCAGCTCCTTCATCAGGATCAACAGATTGATCATATTCTCTTTGCCGAATTTGTTAATTACATTTCCGTAAAAGTCCTTAATGATCGTTTCCTGCTCATGAAGCTGTTTCGCACCGGCATCCGTGATCGTTACATAAGTGCCGTCCGTACCATTTCCATCATGTGACCATTTGACATAGCCGCAATCTCTGAGATCCCTTACCGTCTTTGATGTCCTGCGAATGCTCATCTGCATCCGGACGGACAGATCAGTCAGATATGCCTTGCCGCCATAAATAGCAGAATCCCCGCTGATCGCCTCTATACTTTGCAGCGCGACATATTCCGCAACACTTAATTTAGAAAATAAATGCCGTACGGAGTCCCTGCTCATCATGTATTTTCTGTAGGTAAATTCATTCGATAATTTCGTAATATCAATTTCCTGTTCGACTTTCTGTTCCTGCATAAACAACCTCCCTTTCCGGTACACATATAAAAGCCCCTGTTATCACTCCAACGTATATTGTTTCACTGAATTGTACACAATAACAAGTATAAGTGTCCCTTTGCTCTGTCAACTCTCTGTCCCTATGTAGTTTTATTTCCTGATCTTTTTTATAGATTTTTCGTATCTGTTCCAAACATGAACGGAACAATGAATGAAAAGATTTTATTGAAATAATAGATTTAAATATACTCTACTTGATATGATAAATGAAACTTCCGGCTTCTGTCAACCGACTTTATCCTTATTTAAGAACTGCGCCGAAAATTTTAGAATTATGATAGAGAGGGATGGCGGCAGACAGGAATCCATGTAAGATACACATATATAGTTTTATTTGCAAGTAGCTGCCCTTAATGAATAAAATGAATAAGAATATACATATTATTCCGTAAGACGCTTCCGCTCGTATCCTCGTGCAGCGGTACATAAAGTTGCAAAAGACGCAACTTAAGTACCGGCCTCGGATAAGGCTTACTCCATAATAGTATATCTCTCATCCATTTTATTCATTAATGGGCAGCTCAATATAATCTATACTCTACATATGTGTATCTCATTTTATTGCCCTGTCTGCCGTCATACCCTCTATCTATAAAAAGCAGCGTTATAAAGGCACTTAGATACAAAAATAAAGATACATTATCATCATGCAGCAAGCACGTTCGGACACGAATACTTAAAGTACAAATGGAAAATAGCATTACTATTATGTAACAAGCCTTTTCCAACGCCGGTTCTTAGTGAGTCGCCATAGGCGAGGAACTTAGTACCGTTGCGTTGGAATAGAGTGCAAACGACTTGCGTAATAATATGTAATGTATTTTCCATTTTGTTTCAAAGGCTCCCGAACGTGACTTGCGTAATAATAAATAATGTATCTTTATTTTTGTTACATAGCCTTTATAATGCTGCTTTGATCTGCTTATAGATGCCCCTCTGCGTCGAGTTCATACTTATGAAGCAGGTCCTTTGCCGGGCCGGACTTTCACCGAAGGTATCGCGAACACCAATCCTTGTTACCTTAACCGGATTCTTCTCTGCCAGACATTCCATAACCGCTGAGCCAAGTCCACCGATGATCGAATGCTCCTCTACCGTGAACACTCTGCCGGTTGCCTGTGCTGCCTTTACAACAAGCTCCTCATCAAGCGGTTTGATCGTGTGGATATTGATCACCTGTGCATCGATCCCGTCCTCTGCCAAAAACTTCGCAGCTTCTAAGCTCTCAGATACCGGAAGTCCGGTTGCTATGATCGTAATATCCTTTCCAGAACGTAATTCTACGCCCTTGCCGATCTCAAACTTGTAGGTTGTCTCATCATTAATGACCGGTACTGCCAGTCTTCCAAATCTCATATAGACAGGTCCTACATATTCATATGCTGCCTTTACGGCTGCTCTTGCTTCTACATCATCACATGGATTGATAACCACCATGCCAGGGATCTCTCTCATCAGTGCAAGATCTTCATTACACTGGTGGGTTGCTCCGTCTTCTCCTACGGAGATACCTGCGTGAGTTGCTCCGATCTTTACATTCAGATGTGGGTATCCGATACTGTTTCTTACCTGCTCAAAAGCTCTGCCTGCTGCAAACATTGCGAAGGAGCTCATAAACGGCACATAACCACAGGTTGACATTCCGGCTGCAATGCCTGCCATGTTACATTCTGCAATACCACAGTCTACATGACGTTCCGGAAATGCTTTCTTGAAGATTCCGGTCTTTGTTGCTGCTGCAAGATCTGCATCCAGTACGATCAGGTTCTCATGTTCTTTTCCAAGCTCAACCAATGCATTACCATAGCTGTCTCTTGTTGCGATCTTCTTTACTTCTGACATAACACGTCACCTGCCTTTTCCAGTTCTTCCATTGCAATCGCATACTCCTCATCATTCGGAGCTTTGCCATGCCATCCCACATTGTTCTCCATGAAGGATACTCCCTTACCCTTTACGGTATGGGCGATGATCGCTGTCAGGCATTCCCTTGGTTGCCTTTGCTTCCTTGAATGCTGCATCGATCTGGTCAAAAATCATTTCCGTTGATATTGATTACGTGGAAGTTAAATGCTTCAAACTTCTTGTCGATCGGATATGGGGAGTTTACTTCCTCGATGGTTCCGTCGATCTGAAGGTTATTATTGTCCACGATCACTACCAGGTTGTCCAGCTTTCTGTGACCTGCGAACATGGCAGCCTCCCAGATCTGTCCTTCCTGGATCTCCCCGTCTCCGCACAGACAGTAGGTTCTGTATTCCTTACCGGACATCTTCGCTGCAAGTGCCATACCGACTGCTGCGGAAAGTCCCTGTCCGAGAGAACCGGATGACATGTCCACACCAGGAATGTGCTTCATATCCGGGTGTCCCTGTAAATAAGAACCGATATGACGCAGGGTCAGAAGATCCTCAACCGGGAAAAATCCTCTCTCAGCAAGGGCTGAATAGTAACCCGGTGCTGTATGTCCTTTGGATAATACAAAACGGTCTCTGTTCTCATCCTTTGGATTCTTCGGATCCACATGTAATTCCTCAAAATAAAGGTAAGTAAAAATGTCTGCTGCTGAGAGTGATCCGCCCGGATGTCCTGCTTTTTTGCAGAATGTACGGAGGAAACAATTCCCTTACGGATGTCAACAGCCTTTTTTTGAAGGTCTAGTTTGTTCATGTCTTTCTCCATTTCGTTTTATTTTCATTTTTATAATTGTCCCAGCACTTTTCCGATCTTGTCAGCGATCAAAAGATCTGCCTGACTGTCCGTCTGTGTCGGCGACATATTAATAACTACCAGGTGTTTTCCTCTGAAATACCGAATCAGTCCGGCGGCAGGATAAACAACCAACGAGGTTCCACCAATGATCAATGTATCTGCCTCCGAAATATACCGGATCGCATTCTCAATGTCGTCATTGTTCAGACCCTCTTCATATAATACTACATCCGGCTTAATTATTCCACCACAACTGCATTTTGGTACACCATCTGATTGAATAATATAATCCAGATCATAGAATTTGTGACATTTTTGTGCAATAATTTCTATGGATCGAACCATGCAGCTCAATCACATTCTTACTTCCTGCCATCTGATGCAGGCCGTCAATATTCTGTGTTACGATCGCTGCAAGTTTCCCCTGCGCTTCCAGTTCTGCAAGTTTTTTATGTGCCATATTCGGCTTTGCATCTTGATAGATCATCTTATCCTTATAGAAACGGTAAAAACTCTTCCGGGTCACGCATATAGAAGCTGTGACTGATGATCGTTTCAGGTGGATATTTGTATTTCTGATTATATAATCCATCCACACTGCGGAAATCCGGAATCCCGCTCTCTGTAGAAACACCCGCTCCACCAAAGAAAACCATACGTTCCGAACCTGCAACAATTTCTTTTAACTTTGCAATTTTCTCATCCATTTGTTCCATATATCAGTCTCCCTTCTGCATAATACAGGATCAGGCAATAGCGAAACCTTCCTATTGTAGTTCTACTATTGCCTGCCCTTGCTGTGTCACGGCATTGCCGTAACTTCTATATCCACTTTACAGGTACTGTCCACTGTGTATGTATCGCTGTCTTTTTATCGACAGCTCAACCGTATTTGCACCAATGGATAATGTTTCCGCATCAATCGTTATCTTCAGATCCTTCGCTGTGAGCTTGGCAACCTCATCAGAAAGCCCTGATATCACAACTGTATTTCCCTCCGGAAACTGAACAGCATAATCATAGTCCGTCAGTTTATTCTCAATCGTAATATCATTGGCTGATATCGTCATTGTTCTGCTGATATTCCGTTCAATCGCTACATGGACGCTGATGCTTGTATTCTCATCTGCCAGAACAACTCCATCAGGCAAATACTTGGATATCTCGATCGTACTTTCCAAATCTTCACTGCATCCGGATACATCGATATCATCTACTGTTATCTCCGTGAGATTCTGCAGCACATCTGCCGGTCCTCCAACTGTTATTTCATTCGGCACATATTCTACGTTCACTACTTTATAATTATCTGCCGGAACACCGGTTGTGTCCAGCTTTACTGCTACCGTTTTCGTCTTATAAACCGGTATAGTTACAGACACTCCGGTCACCTTGCTTTCCAGCTTCTTACCGGATACCGCGTCACCATTTGCATCATAGAAGATTGGTGTGCAGGTTGCTGTTACATCTGAAGTCCGTCCGGATACGTCCACCTGTACCTCTGCCTTCTCAATCCGTTCGATCACGCTTGCTGCTCCCTTTACCGTTATCAGATTCGGCGTAGATACCGGAATACCGGTCGTATATCCTTCTGCCGTTTCACCCTTTGTCGTAACCGTTACCGGCAGGGGATGCCGTCTGTTCCTCCTCTAGTTCTACCTGGAGTACATTATCTACGATCGTAATGCTGATATTGTTATTTACAGACGATGAATTCGCTGTCACCGTAATATTTACAGCATTTGTGATCGACAATTTTGACATATCCGCAACTGCTGTAAAATCAGAAGCTCCAAGTGCATTTACAACTGAACGTCTGCCCTTTACGATGATGTCCACTGTTTCACCGGACACAATATCATACAACTGATTCTTGTCCGTAATCGCATCTGTATTGATCAGGGTAACCGGTATATCTCTGATCTGCCGTGTGGTTGAATAATCATCCACATTTAAAACTGTGACCCAGACAACAAATCCAAGGATCAATGATAAGAGTTTCCATCCCCAGTTACTGAATAATTTATCTTTCATTGCCGTCAGCCTCCTTTCTCTTATCAGAAGACTTTCCACTTTTTACATTACCTGAACTGGTCTTTTTCTCAGTACTCTTCTTTTTGCGTTTGCCATCCCTCTGCCGGCGTTCATCCTTTTTCTTTCCATCCTCCTGATTTAACAGTTCCAGATGGTTCCGGACACTTTCTGTATCCAGGTTTCGATACAGCTCGCCACCCTTTGCGATCGAGATCGAGCCGGTCTCCCTCTGATACGATCAGTGTTACACTATCGGACACCTCACTGATACCTACACCTGCACGATGTCTGGTTCCCAACTCCTTGTTGATAGAGAGATTGGCTGACAATGGAAGATAACAGGTTGCTGCAACCACTCTGTTATTTCTGAGGATGACTGCACCATCATGAAGCGGTGTATTATGCTCAAATATATTAAGCAGAAGCTGGTTCGTTACAACCGCATCAACAGGGATTCCCGTATCAATATATTCACCCAGTGCGACCTTGTCTTCAATAACGATCAATGCACCTGTCCGGTTCGCTGATAAAACAGTTACTGTCTTGATCAGCTCATAAATCGTTTTGTCACTCAACTTTCTTTCATCTGCATCTTCATGCATGATATAATCAAAAAATTTCTTTCGTCCAAGTGTTTCCAGACCTCGCCGGAACTCCGGCTGGAATAAAATGATAACTGCCAGAATACCTATGCTGAACACATTTTTCAATATATACAGAATCGTATTAAACTGGAACAGGGATGCCAGAATCGTAAATAACAGGATTAGAACAATACCCTTTAATAGTGTCCATGCACGATTGCTCTTAAACCACATCAGTATCTTATAGATCACATATGAAAGGATCAGGATCTCAATAATGTCACTGATATCCGGTGTGGTAATGTAAAACCAGTCAAAATATGTTCTCATAAATGCCAGGATCTTATCCATTCGATATCTCTCCTTTCTGAATATTCCGGATATACAAAGGCTGTATCAGCCTTCCTATATGGTGGGATAAAAGATATGACCTGACAAAAACGTCAGGTCATATGCAAGAATTCATTTTACCTCGTAACACCACTTACTGAATCTTCATCAGCGATATTCTGTGATACTGTATTGATCTTTTTTACGTTCTTCTGCTGTTTCGTCATAACGATCTTTGGAACAGCTTTTACATAATAATAATATTCCTCATCTTCAAACTGTGTATTCTCCACTCTTGAATAATCCACAACTGTTTTGAAGAACTGCGCTACAACCGCAATAATCACTGCACAGATCGAACCCAGCAGAATCTCTCCAATCGAGATGCTTGCATTGAGTACAACATTTCCAACCAGGAATAAGATAATCTCAAACAGACCACCAACAATAATTGCCGCATACCATGAATATTCAACCGATAATCTGTATATCACATGCGTAATAATAAGAACAACTGCAAATACAACAATCGTAAGCAGAAGATCTTTATTATCAATTAAATGCTGGAATATATATTTATAACTTTCAAGCATATTTTCTGTATCTGTTGTCTTACTCAGTTCTGCAAGATAATTGGATGCATCTAATGAAAAATAATAGAAGACAGCACCAAAAGCTAACGGAACGATCGCGATCGGTCCTACAAACATACCTGCAAGAATCGGAAGCACATACTGCATTTTAATAATGAAAAATAATGGGGCATACATGACCACCCATGTTGCTTTCGGGAAAAAACCGGATATACAGGCAATACATGATAATAAATAAAACAATAAATGATATGCCTGTTTCTTTATTGCCCGAAAAATAATTCATAAATGCAACAACTCCACCAATTGCATAAGTAAGACTTTCCGGAATAAATGCACATACAACAGCAAGAAGAAAAATAACCAGCCCGCTGGATATCGTTTCATTATGTCCGCCTGTAATATGTACAATGGACCAGAACATCAGCAATGCGAGAATGAACCGGATAGCCGGTGCTACGATCCTATCGTATTTACTGCAAAAATTCTTAATTCCATCTCTGAATGTCAAAAGTGATGCCATGTTTACTTCCTCCTCTTCTTCCCTTTGGTTTTGTCCTCTTTCTCATAGAAAGCAATCAGCTTCTTCAGATCCTGATTGTACTTTATGATATGAGGCTTTGCCTTGGTGTATCTATAGGAGTATAGAAACCATGCAAGAACCATAAATACTACGCAAACAACCGCATATACTATAAGAAGTTTATATGCCAGACCGAACAGATCTATATCTACAAGCTCCGTGATCAGTTTGCCCATATTGTAATAAATATAGGCCGCTACCACGATCACAAATAATATCGTTGTCGATACCAGGGTCTTCAGACAGTTGTATTTTACATAGTCTGATTTGAAATATCTGCCTTTTTCCAGATCTTCTTTTCCTGTAGATTGTTCGTACATGGCAAGTCTGGTCATCAATCTGACCTTTTCTTCGTTTACCATCTTGTTTTCTCCTACTTCTTTTCTTTCTACAAAAATCAGCTTTTGTTATTATAATCCATACGAAAAGAATAAGCAAGCATGCGCCGGAAAAAGTTTCTTAAATAGAATTAACGCCTTGATTAAAAGAATGCCATATACCCGGGTAAGGCAGATAGAGATGGTGGGGTGGTTGAGACTTGCTTCATTTCCAAGAAGGGTACACATGCCCGATCCGCTCATGCTCTTGTGCAAACTCGCCCTCCGGGCTCAGACATGCACCCGCATTCGCTGGCAATGTGACCTTTCTATTCGGAAATTATGCAAATGTCTCAACCACCCCACCATCTCTATCTGCTCTTACCCGGGTATATGGATAAACAGCCTTAAAAATATTTCTTGAGTTCAGCAAATACCGGTTTCAGACGATCAGCGCGAAGGTCGAAGTCCATCTCCTTGTATGACCATGCCGCACGGCCGATACCATATTTTGCAAATACTTCATGGATGGCTTTTATACCATAATACAGTGTTTGCCGGATCTGCGTTTTCGATCACACCATATTCACCACAATAAAGTGCTACATTTCGCTCCTTTGCAACAGCGATCGCATCGGCAAACAGGTCTTCAAAATATGCTGAATCAAGATTGCCCTTATAATCAAGGATCGACAGCGTTCCCGCAAGTTTTGCAGGCAGGTGTGCTTTTTGCATATGCACAAAAAATCTTCCATGCTGCCTTTGAATTCCATATGATAATCCGCCGGCATATCATCTACCCACTGTGCGCCCTGATGTGTAAAAAGAAGAGGGTCATAGCTGTGGAAATTATATATGATATGTTCATCCATCGGCATCGGAATATCTCTGACTGCCTGCACGCTGTTATGCCAGTAACCACCGATCAGAATATCAGTTGCCGGTGCATATGCACGGATACGTTCGACACACTTTGGTGCGATCTCTGCCCATACGGCACCATCTTCTTTATCTACTACCTCATTTAATAATTCAAATGCAACTTTATCTCCATATCCGCCAAAGCGCTTTGCAAATTCTTCCCATAATCTGTAGAAGCGTTCCTGAAGAGCTTCGTTTCCAAAAAATCCACTCTGTTTTTCTCCCGGATCAAAAGAATAACCGGCGGTCTTATGCAGGTCAAGAATCATATTGAAACCATATTTATGTCCGAGTTCCAGTGCACGTTTGATCCGTGCAAAACCTTCTTCCTTATACTGTCCGTCTTCTGTCTCTACCAGATTATAATCCACCGGCAGTCTGAGATGATCCAGTCCCCAGCTTGTAAGCTCTTTAAAATCATCTTCCGTAATAAAAATTATTGAATCTGTCCTCGGAATAATCACACTGGGAAAACCAGCCTCCCAGATTAACACCCTTCTGATACCCTTTCCATGTCTTCATATGCATGATCTCCCTTTTCATTTAGCAAATAATAAATTTGTAATTGTTATTTTCTGAATTTATGATACTATAAATGCATATGTAGGGAATATAATATATCCGATTTTTATATCGCATAGCTGACCTTCATTGTTCTGATTGTATTTTTTAGAGATGGACAATCCGTTCATTTGATAAAATAATGCCTATATGCAAATATTTTTATAGCTGTATATTATATGAAAGGAGTATTTCCATGAATAAAGAATTACAGAAACTGTTATTAGCGCAGCAGGAGGAACAGTCTTATCACCTGCCGATGGAGGCAGAGTATTCATTTTACCGGCGGATCGCAAATGGGGATATGGAGCTGCTGAAGCTAAATATGAATGCAGATACCATGGAAGGCATGGGAAAGCTGTCTTCATCCCCACTGCAGAACAAAAAGTACCATCTGGTCATTCTGACTGCCATGATCACACGTTTCTGTATCGAGGCCGGGTTGGATCCGGAACAGGCCTATACTTTAAGTGATATGCATATCCGAAAAATCGACGCATGTCTGACACCGGAACAACTGAATCCGCGAAAAGGAGCTGTTGTGAAGGATTTTGTACTTGCCATGCACGAGCTTCATAACAGTCCCGGACTGTCTTATCATGTCATGCAGGCCGTCTCCTACATCAACAACCATATCACAGAACCGATCCGGGTATCGGATGTCGCCGATGCAGTGAAGCTCCACCCGGACTATATGACCCGTCTGTTCAAAAAGATATGAACTGCAGTCTCTCACAATATATCATAAAAGAAAAATGCAGGACGGCTCGCTACATGCTGTTAAACAGCCAGGCGAGCTGTACAGAAATCAGTTCATTTCTGTATTTTTGCGTCCTGCAGTCATTTTGTAAATTGTTTTAAAAAAAAGAATATGGCCTGACACCGAATGCCTACCGCAAACAGATGGGTGGTCTGTCAAATGAGCGAAGCGATGCGTTCTAATACAACAGCAACGCCGTCTTCATTATTTGACAGAGTCTCATTCATGGGAATACCAAGCATCACCGCAAGTGTCTGAAGTCCTGCTGCTTTAGTTGCATCTGACCGGTTAAATTCAAGGTTATCACAGCCACCATCTACAGCATGGACACCCGGCCTTGTATTCAGATATTCTCTGGTTTCATCCCAACCGATCAGAATGCCATCCTCAGAGGAAGAAAAAAAGAGAATGGCTCCTTTCTGAACATCGCGGGATTCTTTTCTAACATATCCTGCCAGATCATCCACCAGATGCATAATAGATATCTAACGCTTCCAGATCTCTGTATTCGCTGATCTCTGTGAAATCTGCATTTGTCATACCGAGTTCTTCACCTTCATATACATAAGGAGTTCCCTGCATCATATGAAGACAGGTTCCAAGCATCTTGGCTGAGATCACACGGTATTTCTCAGAATCATTTCCGAATCTGGAAACGGCTCTTGCAAGCAGGTGTTCAAAATCTGCCATTGTTCCAAGGCTTGGATCTATATCTTTATAATCTGCGGTATCATATCCGTTATCCACCTGTGGAGATACTCATCGAAATCATCTCCCTCTGCTTCATATGTTCCTGCTCCGGCAACTGCTGTAGCTGCAGGGGCATTTGCTTTTTCAGTTCACTTGTGAAATACCAAAATGCTGCTGCAAATCCTACGATCGCAATACCGAGCACCGGTACGGAAAGGTATGCGGAAAGGACAAATCCGATCAGCACGAATGGAAGAAATTTCTTGATCGGCATGTAACGCATCAGCATACCGATACCGACAACAGGAAGGATACCTGCTGCGATGGAAAGACCATCCGTTACCCATTCCGGAATTACCTTTAAAATGAAGTTGACTACATTTGCACCAAAGATTACAACAATAAGCGTCGGAAGTGCTGTCTGTAAGGAACAGAGCAGCGGCCCGCACCATGCAAGGCGGTTCATGCTCTTCCATTTGCCTGCATTGTTATCATTCTGCATACGATGAGCAACAAAGTTGTCATCAATAAATATATATTTTGTACCAGGTCCACTTCCTATTTTTCTCAAAATATCATTCTGAATCATTTTATCTAGCAACTTACATGCACCTGCTCGTGTTTTATATTCACACAGTTCCATTGCCTGTTGTGTTGAAATACTATCATGGTTTTTAAGATAGCGCATTACTCGTTGCTCTTTATTCATATTGCGTATTTCATCTGCTTCTGTTGCTGCACATGGAGAAAAAGCAAAAAAAACAAGCAGAACTTGCCGGCAGAGAATCAGGTTATACACTGACCTGGAATGACAATAAAGGACGATTTATCTGTAAAAAAAACGGCTCCAAATTGAATAATGGCTGGAGTTTCGATTCATCGAAAAGAATCGCCTATTGCACCGGGAAAAATGGTTATTTGTATGCCAAAATCAAAGACGGCAAATACTACGCATATACTGCTAACAATAAAAAACCATCTTCAAAAGTATTCAAAAACAAGAAAAATACCATCATTCGGCTACATAAGAAAAATTTCTATGTAGGGGCTAACGGTCTTATTAACCTAAACAAAGGCTGGAAATTAAATAATAACGGATTATATACTTACTATGTTGAAAAAAACGGTACTGTTTCCGTAAAAATATCAAATGGTAAATTTAGAGTCTGGAACGTAAATAACACTAGATGGGATAAGAAAGATTTAAAGAAATATAAGGGAAAAATTTATACCTATAATGAAAAATCTTTTTTCGTGAATACGAACGGAAACATTTCAAGAGCAATGGGTTGGCAGGGATCTTATTTCATCGACAATGATGGCTGTGTAAAGTATTATGATGATGGAACCACTTCTTTCCGGATAACAAAAAATGGTGACATCAAGGCGTTGAAAGATGGCTGGAACGATGATGTTTATGTAAAAAATGGAAAGATACAGCGGTCAACAATCGTTAAATCAAGTGGCTGCAATTATTTTGTAGATAAAAATGGTAGCAGACAGGATTTTTTTAAGGTGAAGAATAATCAGATTGTAAGACCGGATAATAGTATGGCGGTTTCATCCGGGATCTATGTTGCAGCCGGAAAAAAATATCCGGTTGATAACAAGGGGAAGATCCAGAAAAACAGCACTGTGTTTATTAATAATAAGGCTTATGAAACTGTGAGTGACGGATCTTTATCCAAGCAGCCGGCAAATCATGTTCATTTATGGATGGCGGGTTCTGTAACAGAACAGATTGATCATAAAGCCAAGACAAAGGAGGTTCAGATCCCGGTCAATGAGTGGGACGAAGAAGTGTGGTCAGAGAATAAAAAATATATTTGCAAAAAGTGTGGGAAGTATTACGATACACCAGAGGAATGGGAAGAACACTCCCCGAAATACCAATCATGGAAATTATGAAAAAAGCCAAGGTCCTCCTTTTATACCATCCATCATCCAACCGCAGATGAACCAAAGTATGAAAATACGACTGTTATAACGGAGAAAGCCTGGTCTGAATATTATCAGGATTATACCTGTCGGGTTTGTGGAGAAAAAATGAAAGAAAGAAATATACGAGGAAACCCTACAAAGGGAGAATATAATGGATTATTGATTCCGAGCAAGAGTGGATATATAATCAATGCGTACGTAGAAAAAATGAGCGTTTCTGCTAATATGGCTTATCCTGCTAGTATATATAATGGAAAACAGATAACAAGCGAACAATCATTATCAAAAAAATACGGATTTTGTTATCTTGGAGAAGAAAGCAAATCAGACAATATTCTTCTCCCAGATACTTACCTGCAGTTACTCAAAGACCATAATATTCAATGAGTTACTAGATAAGATATGGTAAAGAAATAATGGATCAGGAGATTGGGTTCATTGACATTACTATCTGGATATTTTATAATAAATATGTTAATAAATTCATTTGATCCTATTATAGGATGGGCGGAGAGTATATCTTTCCGCCTTTTTTTACCAAAGTTAAAGCCCGAATCAAATACCGTAATCTTTTGGTTTTCAATATCCCGTAAATGGGGAAAGTGAGATAGGGAGAAAATTGGAGTAAAAAATCATTATTTATAATATTAAATGATTAATAATAATGCATTGTGTCAAGTATAAGTATACTCCCCTACAAACCAACGCATAGGCACATAAATTTATATATTTCTTAACCAGCAACGAATTGACTGTCCAAAATACAAATGTTTATAATAAAGTATGTCCTTTGAATACCACCCTGGTACGCATTCCTCGCGACCGGGGTGTTGTTATTTTATTAACGACGCGGACTGCGGCTGCGATCAGCTTCTTATAGCCGCCGCTTAAAAAATTCGGTTGGCATTTTCTTCAGGCAGTATACGGCCAGCACTGCCATGATGGCTGCCGGGAGGATCCGTCCGAGATACCGGATCTTCTCATAGATCTGTTTTCTCTTTTATATTAATTTTAGAATATATATTCTACTGGCACTTTACCGAAAACCATAAGTAAAATTTTGAGATTTTTTTCAAAATATTTACCGGAAAAATATTTACAGATTGTCTTTATAAGCATCCACTTACCAAAAGTTACATCAAACCATACAAGTTATTACATCAACGGTTTTTATACCATTATTTCTGGTATGGTGGTTTTGTCGACAAATCAGGTACCGGAAATTGAGAGGAATAACCAATGTATAATCATACGGAAGGCAACAATAATGTCACACCTACCACTCCATGTAAATCCACGTCAGTAGATATTCGTCAAAATTTTCCCAATTCGGAAAAAAGATGACTTTCTAAAAGATTTGCAAAAAGATGTCAATACCTTTAGCAAATATCTGGATTTGAACAATGAATGGCGAAATCGATTTGAAGATTTTATGGAAGGAAATAAATCTCTTCCTTTAACCTATGATCCATTCTTTAAAGCAATGTTTAACCCTGATATCTATCCTGGACGACTATCTCATTTGCTTAGCAGCATCATAGGAATTAATGTTACAGTTCAAAGCGTTCTATCGCAGGAAAACCGTTTACTGCCAACTTCACCATTATTAATTATGGATATCATTGTACAGTTGGAAGATGGCTCTATTGCAAATGTGGAGATTCAGAAAATACATTATGCATTTTCAGGCGAGCGCATGTCTTGTTATTCGTCCGATCTTCTTCTCCGTCAATATACACGAGTCAAGGGAGAAAAAGGAGATCAATTCACCTATCACGATATCAAGACTGTATATACGATCGTCATGTTTGAAGACAGTCCACCTGAATGCAAATCTTCTGATATTTTTATACATCATGGAAAAACAATTTTTAATACAGGCATTGATCTTCATCTCTTACAGGAATACTATGTTATCGCCCTTGACGTATTTGAGAATAACAAGTATGCTAAAGAAAAGACAGAACTTAATGCATGGTTATCTCTGCTAACAGCTAATTCTATAGATGACCTTGCTACACTAATATCCGACTATCCCTGGATGGAAAAGATCTGTTGGGATATGTCCGAATACTTATATCGTCCAAAGGAGGTTATCGGTATGTATTCACAAGCCTTAGCAAAAGCAGATGAAAATACTGTTAATTTTATGATTGAACAGATGAAGAAAGCGTTGGAAGAAAAAGATGCTGCTTTGTCTGAAAAAGACGCTGCTTTGTCTGAAAAAGACGCCGCTTTGTCTGAAAAGGACGCCGAAATTGCTACATTACAGGCTAAGCTTGCTGCACTAGAACACTAACGCATAAGTCGCGTTTTTAAATTTTCTGTTTTAATAAATTTGTAATCATTACATGGCTTAAAGTGTCAGATTAAATTGAATTTTTTATCTGACACTTTCATGCCAGCTTTTTATACAAATATGCACATCAAATCCTATGCTTTTTTCTACGACAATTAATCTTGAATCTCTCAATTTCATTCCATATGACCACTTTGTCTTTTCCAATATCCCGGCGAAACAAAGATAATACTTTGCTGCATCCTTTTTTTTTCTATCGGAACATCTGCCAAATCATTTATCAAATAATTATATACATATGGCGATATAATTATTTCACAAATTTGTTTTTTATTATTTGGACTAAGCACCTTCAGATAATACATTTTCACTTCATTTTTATTTTTGGGGATATATTTAACAATATACAAATAACATTGACCGTAATAAATTTTCTGTTCATCCAAATCAATTTCCAGATTCCCACAATTAAAATTTTTGTGTGGTAAATATTTATTTTTTCCTTCTTTTTCCTGTTATGTCACAAAAAAAATTTCTTCTCGTTCCATTTCCTTTATAATCAATATTTTTTCTATTGTTTATTTTAGTTCTTTCCTTTTTAACATTTTATTTATACAGCTCACTAAGCGATTATTTATGTCATCGTTATTTAAATCACTATAAAAACTACATACCTCTTTTTTTTGTTGCTTTATCATATCGATACGAACAATCGGCGGTATGCTTTTCCATATTCGATCCAGAAACCTTAAAATATCTTAATTTGTTGCCATGCGCAACTGTCAGTGGTGCTGATTTACATAATGGACAAAAAATATGTGCCCATCATATGTTCTCATCGCCGCATTCTTATTTTCATCATATAAGTTCCAATAGGTATCTGCGGGGTAATTTCTGTCATTTTCAAAATAAAATTCTTCGTATTTTGTTTTCATTTGCTTTCTTCCTTTTCTTAATTATTTTTAAATCTCTAGAGATTCCATATATATTCTACTGTTGATTTGATTTAAATTATAAGGAGAAAATTAATTTTTTGATTTTCCAACCAAAATATCTACATGTCATACTTCTTTCTATATTCCTATCTGTTAGCTTTTTATCTAACCAATTTTCCACATGTGGAAAATTTAGGCACTTATTATTTCATTTCTCTTGATTGTCAATATTATATTTATATTTCTTAACCAAATCCTAACCGTCCTAGAATTGACAGGTCAAAGCTCTATAAGCTATAACAAATTGAGTCCTTTAATCACCCCTTCTGGTTTACGTTTTTTATCTAACCAGAAGGGATTTTTTAATTTATTTTTTTATAGTCTTTATAATCATCCACTTACCAAAATTTACATCAAACAGTACCATTTATTACATTTATGAACTTTTCTCTTTTATTTCTAATATGGTAATTTTGTCGACAAATCAGGTACCGGAAATTAAGAGGAATTTTTATGCATAATAAGGACACAAACACCACTTCACAGAACTCAAATACCAAACATTCAACGTTCAATATTTATCAGCTTTTTCCACAACGAACGGAAGATGAATGCCTTGCAGAATTAAAACAATACCCAAAACTTTATTGGACATATAAGAACTGGCCTGATGACTGGAAAAAACGTTTTATGGAATTTATGGAAGGCAAAAAAAAGTCTGCCACTAACCTATGATCCATTTTTCAAAAAAATCCATACACATTTCCCGGTGAACGAATGTCATGCTATTCCGCAGATCTACTACTTCGCCAATATACACGCGTAAAAAGCAAACTTGGGAAAGATTTCACATATAAGGATATGAGAACTGTTTATACAATTATTATGTATGAAAAGAGTCCAAACGAATGTCTGAAAGATCGTTTTGCAAATATCTATCTGCATCATGGAAGAACCATTTTTAATACTGGTGTAAATCTGAGTCTTTTACAAGAATACTATGTCGTTAACCTTGACGTATTTAAAAATAGCAAGTATGCTAAAGATATCAACGATCTAAATGCATGGTTGTCTCTGCTAACCGCTGACTCTACAGACAACCTTGCCACACTGATATCCAACTATCCATGGATGGAATCTATATGCCAGGATATATCTGAATATCTGTATCGCCCTGAGGAGGTTATTAGTATGTTTTCAAAAAGCATTAAAAAGATGGATGAAAATACTGTTAATTTTATGATCGAACAGATGAAGAAAGCGTTGGAAGAAAAAAGATGCCACAATATCTGAGAAGGATGCTGAAATTGCTGCATTACAGGCTAAACTTGCTGCGTTAGAACACTAACGCACGGTTCTTTAGCATAATTATTTTCCAACAATGTGATCATATAAAATAAAGTAATTTCGTTACAACGGATACTATAAAAAAAGGGCTGCCGCACTAAGTGATTGGTGCGACAGCCCTTTTTTTCGGTGTCATTGCTCATAATAACATATACACAATCGTACTGCCTATGATGCTGACAAATGTATTCTTTTTCCACACATGAAGGGCGACACAAACTGCGGCTGCGATCAACTTCTTATAGCCGCCGCTTAAGAATTCGGTCGGTACTTCCTTCAGGCAGTATACGATCAGCACAGCCATGATGGCTGCCGGAAGGATTCGTCCGAGATACCGGATTTTTTCGGGGATTTGTTTTCTCTTTCCAAGAATGGTAAATGGGAGCGCCCGCATAAACAAAGTCGCCGCTGCAGACACAAGGATGCAGATCAGTACATATCGATCATTCATGGGCTTCCACCTTTCTTTCACAGATCAGCAACAGACCTGATACCAGAATCAAAGTTGGAAGAAGGAAATAATCTTTTCCTATTAACAGAAGCAACAGCACACCTCCGATAAACCCGGCAAGTGCCGGCAAATGCACTTTCACACTTCTCCATTGATCGATCGCGATCGTAATAAATAACGCTGTCATACAGAAATCGATCCCCTCTAATTTCACCGGAAGGATCTGACCGAGTATGCCGCCAAGCACAGCGCCCACCATCCAGGATATACGACTGAATAATGCCACATAAAACATAATATCCAATCTGCGTCTTCGGTCATTTGCCTTCTCTGCGTTGCGATCTCTTATCACCTCAGAAGACAGCATGGAAACAGTTGATGGCATATGTCTCATCCGTCATTGTATGAACCATATATGGATAACGCTTACCCATTTTCTTGAAATCTTCAACAAATGTCAGTCCGTAAAAGAACTGTCTGCTATTCATGAACAATGCAGTCAGTGCGATCGTGAGGATCGATGCACCGCTACTTAAGAATGTTACCAGCACAAACTGAAATGCGCCAGTATATACCGTCAGGCTGGTAAACAACGACCAGAACCAGGAAAGTCCTGCTTCCTGCATCGTAAGTCCATATGCCATACTGACAAAGAGATAACTTCCGGTGATCGGCAAAGCCTTCACAAATGCCTGTTTTAATACTTCTTTTCTGTCTACAGTCTCCCCAGCCATAATTTTTCTCTGTGCTCCTAACTCACATTACAATATCTCTGAAATCTTTTCCAGTACCGCTTCTGCCAGCGCCTTGTGTCCTTCTTCATCCATGTGCTCCTGATCCCGTTCCGATGGTACGGCATAATCAGAAGCCGCCAGATAATAAAGTCCTTCTTCCTCTGCGATCTGCCGGTAAATCTCCGGCAGCTCTTTGGACACCTGTACAGAATTCTTTCCAAATTCCGGATCAAATCCATCCCAGACCTTCTCGCCCAGTGCGATCGGTGACATCAGAAGGATCTTCGCTGATGGCGCACCATCCCGGATCTGTCGCACAAGTTTACGGATACCTAAGCCGATACTGCCTGCCGTTGCACCATAAAATGTCTTACAATCATTTGTTCCAAGCATTAAAATGATCAGATCCTCCGGCTTATGGGTTTCTAATATGATCGGAAGGAGTTCACTGCCACGTCTGCCCGGACGAAGCGGATCGTCAAATACTGTAGTTCTGCCACACAGCCCTTCCTCCTGTACAATATATCCCTTTTCCATCAGTCCGGTTCCTACGATTCCGGTCCATCTGGTATCCCAGTCATAGCGTTCTGCCGTTCCCGGCACATAACCATATGTGTTTGAATCACCAAAGCATACTAATACCTGTCGCATGGCATTTCCTCCTTCTTATATTTTACTAATGCAGTAACGTAATATCATCATGTTTGAACACTTTCGGCATTACTAATCCAGAGGACGCTTCCGCTCGTTTCGTCCTGCAACGGTACTAAGCTGCCGCTTACAGCGCCACCTAAGAACCGGCGGACTCAAATGCCTCTGTCTTGGTAATCCGAAATGTTCAACCTTAATACATTTTTTGTTTCTTTACATTATTATTTTACTATTCCTATTTGGAATGTATGAATTATATAATAAATTCCAACTAAAATACAATACATAAAATTTAGAAGTTGTTATAACTTTCTCTTATAGCCAATTCAAGCATGTTACAACATAGAAATTCCGTAGCGCAAGATTACAATATTATGATCTCACCCTACGGAATACCTGGATTCAACAGTACGAGATCATAATATTATGCAGCAAGCCTATCGACATGTCGGTCCTTAGTGAACTGCCAAAAGCAGTGAACTTAGTACCGTTACATGGAGATAGAGCGAAAGCGCCTTGCGGAATAATGATTATGATCTCGTACTGTTGAATCCCTATGGTTATTCTAATTCAAATGCTCCGGTATAAAGCTGGTAATAGGTTCCTTTCTTTGCGATCAGATCCTCATGTGTACCACGTTCAATGATCGCACCATGATCCAGTACCATGATAACATCCGAATTCTTAACTGTAGACAAACGATGTGCAATGACAAATACGGTTCTGCCTTCCATCAGCCGATCCATTCCCTGCTGAACCATTGCCTCCGTCCTCGTATCAATCGAGGAGGTTGCTTCATCCAGTATCATAACCGGCGGATTGGATACGGCTGCTCTTGCGATTGAGATCAACTGACGCTGTCCCTGTGACAATCCGCTTCCATCTCCGGCAAGCACCGTGTCATATCCATTTGGCAGCATCATAATGAAGTTATGCGCATTTGCAAGCTTGGCGGCTGCAATACATTCCTCATCCGTGGCATTTGGATTTCCATATTTCAGGTTCTCCATAACCGTTCCGGTAAACAGATTGACCTCCTGCAATACGATACCGAGGGATGCCCGCAGATCCTTCTTGCGGATCTTATTAATGTTGATTCCGTCGTACCGGATCTTACCATCGTCTATATCATAGAAACGATTGATCAGATTGGTGATCGTCGTTTTTCCTGCTCCGGTCGCACCTACAAATGCGATCTTCTGACCCGGTTTCGCATAGAGCGTCACATCACGCAGAATCTGTTTGTCCGAATTGTAACTGAAATCCACATGATCCAGAACGATATCGCCCTCTAATTTCTGGTAAGTAAGACTGCCATCCTCATGTGGATGCTTCCATGCCCAGATTCCGGTTCGTTCTTTCACTTCCATCAGCTCACCATTTTCCTCTTTGATATTTGCAAGTGTTACATAACCATTATCCACTTCCGGTTCTTCATCGATCAGCTTAAAGATACGCTCCGCGCCTGCAAGCGCCGTTACGATCGCATTAAACTGATTCGAAAGCTGTGAGATCGGATTGGTAAAGTTCTTCGACAACGTAAGGAAGGATGCGATCATACCAAGAGTGGCTGTATTCGTTCCGACCAGCGTCAGATTCGTTGCACCGGAGATCGCAAGCCATGCGCCAACAACCGCAACAACTACATACTGCACATAACCAAGTGCATTCATCATCGGCATCATTCCGCTTGCATAACCATTTGCACTGGCTGCTGCCTGCTGCCATTCCTGATTCTTTTTCTGGAAATCTTCTCTGGCTTTCTCTTCGTGGCAGAATACCTTAACAACCTTCTGGCCATTGACCATTTCCTCGATATAACCATCTAATGCACCAAGTGTCTGCTGCTGTTTTATAAAAAATAAAATCCACTCTTGCCACCGATGACCTTCACCAGCTTCATGATAAAGAACAGCATCACGACAACGATCAGCGTCAGATAAATGCTCTGATATAACATACAGCAGAATACCGCAACAACCGTACAGATCGATGAGATCATCTGTGAAAGGGACTGTGCGATCATCTGGCGGAGCGTATCGGTATCGTTGGTATAGCAGCTCATGATATCTCCGTGTGTATGCGTATCAAAATAACGGATTGGCAGGCTCTGCATCTTCTCGAACATCTCATCTCGTATGGTTTTCAGAGTTCCTCTGTGCGATTCCTACCATCAGGTAGTTATAAAAACCATGTAGAAAATACACCGATCAGGTAAATAACGCCGACCATGCAAAGTGCCTTGATCAGCCCGGTATAGACCGGATGATCCATTGCAAGGATCGGGGTGATATAATCATCGATCAGTATCTCGATAAACATTGCTGACGCTACACTTGCAAGTGCACTTAAGATAATACAGATAAATACAACAACCAGCGTCTTCTTATATGCTCCGATATAGGACAGCAGCCGTTTGGCTGTATCTTTATTAATCCTGCTGCCCTGCTCTCTGTCGGGTGCGTTCATCTGGTTCTTTCTGTTTACTCATCCTGGCCGCCTCCCTTCTGCTGTGATTCATATACTTCTCTGTAGATCGGACTCTTTACGATCAATTCTTCATGTGTACCTACATCCATGATCTTACCATCATCCAACACCACGATCTTATCCGCATGCCGGACAGAAGAAATTCTCTGCGCTATGATAATCTTGGTCGTATCCGGCAGATATTCGGCAAATGCTTTCTGGATTATCGCATCAGTCTTCGTATCAACCGCACTGGTCGAATCATCGAGGATCAATATCTTCGGTTTCTTAAGGAGTGCTCGCGCAATACAAAGACGCTGCTTCTGTCCACCGGAGACATTTGTTCCTCCCTGCTCAATGTAGGTATCATATCCATCCGGCATCGCCTCAATGAATTCATCCGCACAGGCAAGGCGACAGGCTTCTTTTTACTTCTTCATCCGTCGCCTGTTCATTTCCCCAGCGGAGGTTCTCTTTTATTGTTCCTGAAAACAGTTCATTCTTCTGAAGGGAACCATTGCAACCGCATCCCGAAGCACCTGCAGATCATATTTGCGGACATCTATGCCACCAACCATAAGTGTTCCACCTGTCACATCATACAGGCGAGGGATCAACTGGACAAATGAAGACTTTGACGAACCGGTTCCACCGATAATGCCAACGGTCTCACCGGATCGGATCTTAAGATCTGCTCCGTCAATAACTTTCTTATCCGCACGCTTACTGTAAGAGAAATCTACATGATCATACACGAGCGAACCATCTGCAACTGTCTGAACCGGATTCTCCTGATTCTGTATCGTAGTGGTCTCTCCAAGCACCTCAACGATACGTTCCATTGAAGATCTGGATATCATAATCATGACAAATACCATTGATAACATCATAAGTGACGTCAATATCTGCATCGCATATGTGATAAGTGCAGTTAGCTTACCGGTCGTAAGTCCAAGTGCTTCATTATTTCCACTTGCTACGATGGCTTTTGCTCCGATCCATGAAATCGCAAATCATACATCCATACATGAAGAACTGCATTAAAGGTGAGTTAAATGCCAGAATCCTCTCTGCCTTTACAAAATCCTTATAGATGTCGCCTGATGCATGCTTGAATTTGCCGATCTCGGCTTCCTGTGAATTAAAGGATTTGACAACCCGCATTCCCTTTACATTTTCCTGAACGATATTGTTTAATCCATCATATTTGTGGAATACCCGTTCGAAGATCGGGTGTACCTTGGCTGCTATAAATATCAGACCGAATCCCATACACGGAATAACACTCAGGAATATCAATGCCAGCTTTGCATTGATCGTAAAGGAAACAATCACGGAAAAGATCAGCATGACCGGTCCTCTGACTGCGATACGAATGATCATCTGATATGCGTTCTGAATATTCGTAACGTCTGTGGTCAGTCTTGTTACAATAGATGAAGTGGAAAACTTATCTATGTTAGAAAATGAAAATGTCTGGACATTATCATAGATATCCTGTCGCAGATTTGCGGAAAATCCTGCTGACGCTTTCGCACCGAGAACTGCTGCAAGCACACCTGTTAAAAGCTGTAAGGCTGCAAGCACAATCAGCCATGTTCCATCCTTTACGACAATACTCATCTTTCCACCTTCGATACCAAAATCCAACAGATTGGACATACAAAGTGGAATTAAAATCTCAAATACTACTTCAATTGCTGCACAGAATATCGTAAACAGTGTCGGTTTCTTATATTCCCGCAGACTTTTTAATAATTTTTTGATCATACGTCCTCCTTCTTTCTTTATCTGATATTTTCATATAATTTTTCAAGCAGCTTTTTCACCTGTGCCGCCTCATCCTCTGAAAAAGAATGAAGCAGTCTCTGTTCTGACGCTCTCCTGCCTTCATACATTTTATTGAGCAGTTTTTCAGCTTCACAGGTGCTGCATACCATCTTATTCCGTTTATTATTCTCATCCAGATAACAGTTCAGATAACCTTTCTTTTCCAGACGGTTTACGATGCCGACAACTGTCGGATGCGCCACATCCAGAAATACCTCGATCTCCTTCTGTGTCACCATTCCACCATTCCAATAAACATATTCAAGTACTCGTGCCTGTGAACTGGTCAGATCCACGTCACGCAAATATGCGTCAAATCCGGCCTTCAACTTATCATTGATCCGCTTGATATAATAACCGATGTCCTTCTCCGGACCACACGACAGCTTTCGATCTGTATCCATATCCTTTTCCTGTTCCATTACGGTTTCTTTCTTTTTTTATTTACAACTATGTATAATATCCCGAAAACGCTCTTACATCTAATGTTATATAGCTTTCATATCTTATACATACCATGCACCTTTTCATGTGTAGCACGCTACATTTTAGTTCAAAAAAAAGATTGTGTCAACAACCTTTCCTGCTTTTTATATTAAAAAAGCATAAAATCCATCTCTTATAGTCAGTTATCTAATTATACAAAAAACGCTACAGCACTCAGTCATGGGGATGGCTCTTGTTATAAAATAACATTGCGAGATTTCGTTGTGAACTGCACATTGCCAGTAAATACGAGTGCTTGTCTGAGCCAAAGGCGAGTTAGCACAGAAGTATTTACGAATAGGGCAATGTCCAGAGAACAGAAATCGCAGCACGTTATTTATAACAGGAGCCATTCCCATGACTGAGTGCTGTAGCGTTTTGAAGCTCTATTCTATGAATCACACATCCGGTATCCGACCCCTAATTCATTCGTTATGTAATTCTCCTTACCGGGAACTGCACCGAACTTCTTTCGGATATTCGCCATATTCACCTGCAGCTTTTTCCGGCTTCCCGAATCATTATATCCCCAGATCTCATTGATGATAAAACTGTAGGTCAGCATCTTACCTGCATGCTCGGATAACAACGCTACAATATTATATTCTGTCTGTGTCAGCTTCACTTCATTTCCGGCGATCGTAACCAGTCTTGCATCATAATTGATAATCAGCTCTCCAACCTCGAACCTTCCACCCGGCCGCAATCCATCCTCTGCCCGATGCGTAGCGATACGGAGTGCTGAACGTACTCTTGCTACCAGTTCATTTGAACTGAATGGCTTGGTTACATAATCATTTGCACCCTCATTGAGTGCCTCTACTTTATCCCTCTCATCAGAACGTGCCGATAAAACAATGATCGGTGTAAATGATGATTGCCGCACTTCCCTTAAAAATGTCATTCCATCCCGATCCGGCAAGCCCAGATCCAGAATGACCAGATCAGGACGATGGGATGCAAACATCATCTGTCCCCCCCGACAGGAATATGCAGAAACAGCCTGATATCCATTTGCTTCCATCAGCGCACTGATCAGATTATTAATATGTTCTTCGTCTTCAATTATCAATATCTTATATCTGTTATTAATCATTCTCAGTTTCCTCCATATCCAATGTAAACCGCACAACAGCACCGCCATCCTGCAGATTCTCCGCAGAGATCTCACCACCATGGGCTTTTACGATTCGTGGTGCATACCGACAACCCGATCCCTGCATTTTTTCTTACTACTGTCAAGTCCTGATTCACCATAAACCAGCTTCCCCTGCAAATATATCCTTTACCTTGTCAACCGGAATACCACATCCGTTGTCCCGGATCTCAAATACTGCAAAATGCCCACTCGTATATACACGAAGCCCAAGCTTACTCATTCCCTCTGCATGCTGAACTGCATTTTCTAACAGATTCAGGATCAACTGCTCGACTAAGATCGCATCCATCGGAATCATGATCAGTTCATCCGGAATGTCTATCTCAACATTCTGATCTTCATACCGTTTATTGAACTTAACCAGGACAGAATCTAACAGCTCATCCAGCGCGATTGGGATCTTAATGATCTTAACATTTTTTCCATCCAGTCTGGTAATCGATAACATATTCTCAACCATTCGTGACAGCCATTGCGCATCCTGTTTGATTCCGCGAAGCATACGTTTCTTCTGCTCCTCCGTAAATTCATTCTTGTCATCTAACATTGCAGAGCTTGCACCATAGATTGTTGTAAGCGGTGTCCGAAAATCATGAGATACGGAACGGAGCAGATTGGCCCGCATCTTCTCCTGCTCACTCTCTGCCTTTAACTGTTCCTGACTCTTCAACTTATTTGTAAATCCGCAGGTAATAACTGCAATAGCTATCATGATAACGGCAGAGATCATATTTTCCGGGATCGTAAAATTAATCTTAAAATACGGAAATGTAAATGCATAATTTACCGCCAGAATGCTGATGACAGATGCGACCGCACCATATAAGAAACCATCTGTGATAACGGATACCAGAAATACATCCAACAGAAAAATAGAGGGTATCAAAGTCTGATTTCCCCGCTCCTTCTGCATAAACAGGGACAACAAAAATCCACATACCAATATCGCCGCTGTAATTAAAAAATTCTTCGTAAAATTCAGGAATCTGTTCATCGCTTTCTCCACTGTATCTTTTTTGTAATCTGTTATAACAATCGTATCCATTTCAATCCATTCTGACAATCATTATTATATATTCATATTCTAAACTGTCACAACATATATTGTAGCACGTTTTATGGTTAAGACATGGTAAAAGGCTAAAAAAAGAAGACCTGATACCTGCGTTTCTCGGTACAACTATCAGATCTTCCTTCATCCGTTCCAATGTATGCTTTTCATATTTTGCAACCATAATCTACTGCACTCATTCTGAGTTTCCACAATCTTGCAGCAAGGAGAGCTGATTGGGCTGAAAAATATATGTCCTCTCTGACATAAATGCATATATTATGAACTTTCCCACTCAATAATATATCGGTTTTCGATATATCTATGAAGTTATTATATCAAAACATTTATCAGATACAATAAACCTGTCGTAATCTGCAATGTTTCCGTCGCAATCGACATATTTCTACAAATTCCGGATACGGTTCTATGCTTATGCAGTCAGATACAGATGAGATTCTTTCCTGTTATTCCAACAACTGGAATCCCTCATGCCGCTCCATAATAAACTGGATGATCTGCTTATTATTCCGTATCTCCTTTCTGTTGTCTGAATTCATCTCAATGCCCTTCATACGAAGTCCGATACCCTTAAGCACAACCTGAATATTTCCATCTGAGGATTCCGATGGTGCGATCTGAATCCGGAGTGTCCGGGGCAGTGACTCTGATACGGAATCCTGCTTATTCTCTCCCTGATCTTCATTCAACAAAATAACATTATGTACCATCCGCTCGATCAGATATCCCATGTCCAGTTCTACATTTGTATCAATCTGAATTTCTTCTGCTGCAACTTCCGGATGAATACCTGCACCCTCACAGGCAGATGTAACATTATTTAATACCAGATTCAGGATTGAAAGATTTATGTATTTTATATACTCCTTCTGTTTTCCCGGTTTCAGATCTTCCTGTAACTGTCTGATCTGCTCCTGTTCCTTCCGGACATCTCCTGCCAGATCAAGTATATGCACATAATTATACAGATCATGCTTGATATCCCGCAGCCTGTTGTAATCCGCCAGAAGCTTCTCATAATCCTCTTTCTGCTGCTTCATCTTTGCTTCCAGAAAACGTATCATTTTTCTTTGATAGCTATTATATACGATCGTATACAGATGATAAGCAGCTATAAAAGCAGATGCCCAGATTCCCAGTGCTATAAACTGTGACATCAGATTAACCTCTTTTACCATAGTCACAAAATACACAACCAACATCATATATCCGGTTCCAACAGCCAGAATCCACACCATGCTTCTGACAAATGATTGTCTCCGGAACTTCCTGTATGGCATAAATTTCCGCATAAACCAGACTTCAATGATCGTTCCTATGCCCTCACGCAAGGCTTCTACTCCAAGCCAGATAAGCAATGCTTTTTTGCACTGTATAATACCGGTGTATAATTATGTGCATATCCAAACAGTTCCTCGATCACTGCTGACATCGTCACCGTAACAAGATCAAATGTCATAATACCCACCATAAATGATACCAAATTTATAACCATGCACTCTTTCCGGTATTATACAACGCCTACAAGCATCATCGCAAACAAAAAAAATATAAATGATGGCACGAAGCCATGCAGCTGCATCAAGCTGTATACTTGTATTTATTAAAACGCGGAGGAAAAACATATTTAAAATATTCAAGCCCAGATAGATCCGGTCTCTTCTTCCACGATCCATTCCCATATAAGCACCCAGATAAATATTAAATTGTAATGCCGTGATCAGGGCTGCTCCGAGCACCTGCAGGAATGTCCATATGTTCATTTTTATCTTCTCGCTTTTCTTTATACCATCATCAATATGCGTATATATATTGACATTTTTCTTGTTTTATGGCAACCTTTTTTTATTATAATATTACCAGTTAAGCAAAATGTTTTCTACATTGAAATTACCAATTACAGGGGGGGCTGCCATATATGAAACTCAAACTTCTAATATGTGATGATTCAAATCTACAATTAAAAGAAACAACCGGTTTTGCACATTCCTGTCTGGATGCTTTCGAATCCCTCACTTTCAAAATCGACTCCTACGGGCCAGAGAAATTAAAAAAATGCTTGAAACCGATACGATTAATTATGATATTGCAATCTTAGATATCGAAATGGGAGACTTCAACGGTATCGATTTTGCTTCCGAGCTTAATCAATGCTGCCCACAGTGTTCAATCATCTTTCTCACCAGCCATACCGACTATATATCTGAATCTTACGAAGTCCGTCACATATATTATGTCACAAAGGATTCCATACAAGAATATCTGCCTAAGGCCCTGGATAAAGCGGTTCAGCTTTGTCATTGAACGAAAGACACGCTTTCTGGACGTTATCTCCAACCGAAAACGGTACACTCTTCCATGCGAAACGATCACTCATATCGAACGGCTCAGCCGCGAGATTATTATTTATACTGACAATGGGGAAGCCTATAAAGTGTACGAATCCCTTCAGGGCTGTAAGCGAACGACTGCCGTCCTATTTCTCGCAATGCCATAGTTCTTTCATGGTCAATCTTGGATATGTAAAAAATTTATCCTCACAGGAAACCGAACTGATTAACGGCATCAAACTTCCTGTCGGCAGACGCTATGCTAAACCATTCAAAGCCGACTACCTCAAATATATCTCCGAACACGCTATGTTGTAAATTACAAACACACAAACCATGGCTGTTCTATATGCCTTTACAACATGATCGCTACTTCAAAGGTATCACCCTTGTCCGTGAACTCGACCGTTCCATCATACCTGGCAACAATCTGCCTGATAATACGAACACCTCTGCCGTGGTTTTCTGCATCCGACTTCGTTGTATGGAACTGATTCTCCATAACGGCGATCTCCGTTCTTTTGGAATTTTTAACAGTGATAAAGGAGTTACTTCCACGATTCAATATCGATACATGTATGAATCTTTTATTTTCCCCATTTGCATCCTGCACCGGCGGCACACACACTCGGCTGCTTCGATCGCATTGTCTAACAGATTGGCAAACAGACGAATCTTATCGACATCCTCCATACGAATCTCCGGTAACCCGGTTGGAATATTATAAGTAAATGCAATCTGCTTCTTCCTTGCAAGATCCCGCTTATCTGAGACCGCACAGTCAAGGATTGTGTCATTTGTCACAATCATCTGCCTGATCTCCTCAATCTCCTTCTTCTTTTTTTCTATGTACTCTTCGGTGTCTTTCTGCTCCCGGATCATTTCATTGATCTCGTTTGAAATCTCATATATCTTTTTGCTGGTGTCTTCTATACTCTTCATATGCGTATATGAAGATTGGATACTTTCTACAAACTGTTGTCTTTTTTTCTTCAGATTTCTTGCTGAAATGATATTGTAGATCAGTGATCCTATAAGCACAATAACTACTGCTACTATGATCATCCAGTTTTTCTCGTTCATCTGTGGTATATTTATCCTCTGGTCAAACATATTTTTTTCATATATTCTGTTATCTGAATTCTCTAAAAACACTATAACTTTTAGTATATCTATTATTTCTTTCCTGTCAATAATATTTTTTATCTCTAGTTTTCTGTTTCAGATAACATCCAGACTGTGTTTTTCTCTTTCTATAAAAATTGTATAAACAGGTTGACTCTTTTTATTTTAAAGCTATAATAGTTCTAAAAAGAACTTAATTAAGAAATGAGGAATATATATGATCCTACAATCACCATCCAATATTTTTGATATGACAAAAAGCCTGATGAAGCTTCAGGAAAAATATCTCGAAAGCATCCGGACAGACTATAAGCTTTCACGGATTGAAGTTATCATCATTACTTTTTTACACAATAATCCGGCACATGATACTGCCAGAGATACCGTAGAGTTTCGTATGCTACAGCGCGGAAATGTATCCACAGCCATTGATTCTCTCGCCGACAAAGGCTATCTGACCAGACATCCGGATACAAATGATAAACGGATCATTCATCTGAAGCTCTCCGATCGGTCAATTCCTGTTGTACATGCAATCGAGAAAAAGCAGGACGAACTGATCTCCTGCATCTTTGAAGGTTTTTCAGATGACGAAAAGAAGAATTTTGCATCCTATAACAAGCGTTTGTATGACAACGTATTATCACATTTAAAATAATATGATCACAGCACTGCTGCCTGAATACTGGGCAGTTCGTACAATACTATATTCAGGCAAGCTCATATCGCAATTAACTTTTATACAATATAAAATATCAATCAAAGGAACGAGGAATATACATGAAGAAACAAACACAAGCCTACAGCATGACCGATTCTTCAAACAACACATCAAAAGCTTCACCACCAACCGGCGGAGAATCCATATCGAAAAACATCAGGAATAATCAACCGAACCGGGTTGCCCACAACACAGGCTCATCCAACCGGGAATTTCTGGCAAAAGAACCGATCGGTAAATTACTGGCAAAGCTCGCACTTCCTACAGTCGCCGCACAGATGATCAATATGCTGTATAACATCGTTGATCGTATTTACATCGGTCATATTCCACAAAACGGTTCACTGGCACTTACCGGTGTCGGTGTCTGTATGCCCCTTATCATGATCATCTCCGCTTTCGCGGCTCTGGTCGGAAACGGCGGTGCTCCACGGGCTACCATCTATATGGGCAAAAATAAAAAAGACGATGCCGAGAAAATCCTCGGTAACTGTTTTACCATGCAGATCATCTTATCCGTTATACTGACTGCTGTTCTTCTGATCTGGAATCGCGACCTGCTTCTGGCATTCGGTGCAAGTAAGAATACCATTAACTATGCAACCTCATATATGAATATCTACGCAATCGGCACAATCTTTGTACAGCTCACTCTGGGTATGAATGCATTTATCACTGCACAGGGCTTCGCCAAAGAAGGTATGTTGTCCGTACTGATCGGTGCGATCGCAAATATCATCTTAGACCCGATCTTTATCTTTGCGCTTCATATGGGAGTAAAAGGCGCGGCCCTTGCAACGATCATTTCTCAGGGTTGTTCCTGCATCTGGGTCTTAAGCTTCCTCTTCGGCAAGCGGACAACTCTCCGCATCCGTGTGAAAAACCTCGGTTTGCAGGCCTCCTATATCCTGCCATGTCTGGCACTCGGTTCTGCCGTCTTTATCATGCAGGGAAGTGAAAGTATCATATCCGTGTGCTTTAACTCCTCCCTTCTAAAATATGGCGGAGATATGGCTGTCGGTGCTATGACGATCCTTACCAGTGTCATGCAGTTCGCCATGCTCCCACTTCAGGGACTTGGACAGGGTGCTCAGCCGATCATCAGTTATAACTATGGTGCAAAAAATGCATCCAGAGTAAAGGATGCATTCAAACTTCTTCTGAAGGTCAGCCTGACATATTCTATTTTATTATGGCTTTGCATTATGTGTTTCCCTCAGGTTTTTGCATCCATCTTTACCCCGGATACTGCTCTGATCGAGTTTACTAAAGTTGCACTTAGATACTACCTTGCGGTTATGTTCTTATTTGGAATCCAGATCTCCTGTCAGATGACATTCAATGCTCTCGGTAACGCTCCGGCATCCATCATCGTTGCGATCATGCGTAAATTCGTCCTGCTGATCCCACTGATCTTCATTATGCCGCATATCTACACCGCAGATAAGACAATGGCTGTCTACATGGCAGAACCGATTGCAGACCTGATCGCCGTAACCTTCACCGCCATCCTGTTCTTCTTCCAGTTCAGAAAGGCCCTACGGGAGATTGAATAAATTAATTAATAATCCTATCCGGTCGTTTATATTTTTCATCGAGCTTTTTCATGCTTTAATTCAGGCAACACCGTGGCACACATTGTAAAGAAGCTGGCACATCCGCCAATCAGATTCGAGATTGGCTCTGCCCAGAATACACCATCCACTCCAAGATTTCCGATTTTCGGAAGCAGAATGGTAAGTGGCACTACGATAAATGCCTTCCGAAGCAGAGAAAAGAAGGTAGCCTTTTTCGCCTTTCCAAGCGCAAGGAACACACTCTGTCCGGTAAACTGCAATGCCATAAAACAAAATCCGAAGAAATATATATGTAATGCCGGAACCCCTTTTGCGATCAGTTCCGGTGAATGATTAAATATACGGATAAACGGCTCCGGGAACAATCTGAGAGTGCCCCATGCCGCAAAAAGTATAGGTTACGCATAATATAGTCAGGAAACGGATGGCTTTCCGTACCTTCTCATATGCCCCTTCTCCATAATTAAAGCTCATGACCGGAGATGCACCATTTGTAATACCCATAACCGGAAGTGTACAGATATCCCGCACGGAATTCAACACGGTCATAACGCCCACATAGATATCCCCGCCATAGACCTGAAGTGTCGCATTACATACAACCTGTACCAGACTGTTTGTAAATGCCATGATAAAGCTGGATACTCCCAGACTGATGATCCGCAAAACCCGCTTCCACTGCAGCCACATACAGCTCCATTTCAAATGAAGCACTGCCCGTTTTCCGGTCAGGAAGACAAGTACCCATACTGCCGAGCAAAACTGGGAAATGATCGTCGCAATAGCCGCTCCTCTTACTCCCAGATTCAAAACAAAGATAAATACAGGATCCAGTATTATGTTCAAGACTGCTCCGATCAGAACCGATATCATCCCTGTATTTCCAAAGCCCTGACTGTTAATAAACGGATTCATTCCTACCGATACCATGACAAATACCGTTCCCAGCAGATAGATCCGAATATAGGAGCCTGCATATGGGAATGTATCATCACTTGCGCCAAACAGATAAAGAATCGGCTTGTAAAAAATCAGTCCGATAACCGTCAAAACAATTCCCGTTCCAATCAACAAGGTAAATGCATTTCCCATCAGATACTCTGCTTCTTCATCATTACCCTTACCACGTTCCATGGAACAAAGCGGCGCGCCTCCATTTCCATACAGATAGGTAAAGGCTGTGATCAGTGAAATGATCGGAAAGCACAGACCTACCCCTGTCAGTGCAGTTGTACCGACTTCCGGGATCCGTCCGATGTAGATCCTGTCAACCACGTTATATAAAAGATTAAGTAGCTGTGCCAGGATCATTGGTACAGCTACTTCTATAATATTTCTATATACATTTCCACTTGAGAAATCTGTCTGATGTGCCTGCAATACCGTCTTCCTCTTTCAAAATAATATACGATATGATCCGTTCTGTTCCGTCAATACTTTCAAAAAGCATTCTCTGTCAGAAAATACTTTTCAGAACTGTCTTTTTATATTATATTCTTTTTTGAAGTGAAGTCAAATAACACTTATCATCTATGCGTGATAAAGGTTGACCGCCTTTGCGATCAGTGCCAGTTCCTCTGCTTCCATCTCGAGTTGTTCTCTGCTTCTCAGCAGCCTTCAGATTACTCAAGATCTGTTCCGGCTTCGATGCACCGATCAAAACGGTTGTAACCTCCGGTTTATTCAGCAGCCATGCAATCGCAAGCTCTGACAAGCTCATATTATAGCCTGCTGCAATATCATTTAACTCTGTCAGAAGCGGACGCATCGATACGACCTGATCCTCATGAAGGAACCGTCCGTCTCTTGCCACCCGGCTGTCCTTTGGAATATTCTGCAGATATTTATCGGTTAACATACCCTGTGCCAGTGGAGAAAAGCAGATCAGTCCTCTTCCGGATGCATATGTCTGCTTCAGTAGTCCGTTCTTCTCAACTGTCCGATCCAGAATACTGTAACAATTCTGATTGATGATAAACGGACAATGCAGTTCATCCAGAATCCGCTCTGCTTTCGCCATCGTCGGGCCGTCATAATTCGACAGACCTATGTATAAAGCCTTACCGCTTCTTACGATCTGTGCAAGTGCTTCCATCGTCTCTTCTAACGGTGTGTTCGGATCCATGCGATGATGATAGAAGATATCTACATATGGAAGTCCCATTCTCTTTAAGCTCTGATCCAGACTCGCGATCAGGTATTTTGCGGCTGCCCCAGTTGCCATAAGGGCCTTCCCACATATCATATCCTGCTTTTGTACTGATCACCATCTCGTCTCTGTAAGCACTCATTTCTTCCCGAAGGATTCTGCCGAAGTTTTCCTCTGCACTTCCATATACCGGTCCGTAATTATTTGCCAGATCAAAATGTGTGATTCCGTGATCGAATGCAGTAAAACACATCTGTTTCATATTTTCATAATTATCTACACTACCAAAATTATGCCAGAGTCCCAGTGCGATTGGAGGAAGCATCAGACCACTTTTACCGCAATGACGGTAAAAATCCGTTCCTTCTGTCTCTGTATATCTGGTCTTTGAAGCTGTATATTCTGCCATATAAACTAACCCCTTTTTTATCTTAAACAAACAGGCAATTGTATCTTCTCTATGCCCTGTATTCCGGCACGTTTACAATTGCCTGTCTGTTACTTATTTACTGAATATTTTCATTATGCACCGTAGCCATCCGGATTCATACTCTGCCATCTCCATGAATCTGCGCACATCTCATCAATTCCGTATTCTGCTTCCCAGCCAAGTTCTTTCTTAGCAAGAGTTGCATCAGAATAACAGGTTGCGATATCACCTGCACGACGAGGCTTGATCTCATAAGGAATCTTCTTGCCGCATGCCTTCTCAAATGCCTTTACAATATCTAAAACACTGTATCCTTTTCCTGTACCCAGATTGTAAATCTTTACACCCGGATTCTCTTTGATCTTATTGATCGCTTTTACATGGCCCTTGGCAAGATCTACAACATGGATATAATCTCTGACACCTGTTCCGTCCGGTGTATCATAGTCATCACCGAATACACCAAGACAAGGAAGCTTTCCTACCGCTACCTGTGCTACATAAGGAAGCAGGTTGTTTGGAATACCCTTTGGATCTTCTCCGATCAGTCCACTCTTATGTGCTCCGATTGGATTGAAGTAACGAAGCAGGATTACATTCCATTCCGGATCTGCTGTGTGGATATCTGTCAGGATCTGCTCAAGCATATGCTTGGTCCAGCCGTAAGGATTTGTGCAGACACCCTTTGGACATTCCTCTGTGATCGGAATAAATGCAGGATTGCCATATACGGTTGCAGATGATGAAAAGATAATGTTCTTGCATCCATTCTCGCGCATTGCCTTGCAAAGTGTTAATGTACCCGCAATGTTATTCTCATAATATTCGAGTGGCTTACGAACAGACTCACCAACTGCCTTTAAGCCTGCAAAATGAATTACTGTATCCGGCTTTTCTTTTTGCAAAGATTTCATTCATTGCATCCAGATCACGGATATCCTTCTCATAAAATGTTACGTCTTTTCCTGTTATCTCTTTTATTCTTCCAATTACTTTCGGACTCGCATTATACAGATTGTCAACAACTACTACATCATATCCTGCTTCTAATAATTCAACGCAGGTATGACTTCCAATATAACCAGCACCACCTGTTACTAAGATCTTCATATCATAATCCTCCTGTAAAATAAATTTTTAATTTTGGATTACCACAACACATATCGGTACCAGATTTTCTGTTACGATAACCACTATCATCATTATACACGAGAATATAAACTAATCAATAGTTTTTGCTAAATTTTTACTAAAAGTTAGTAAATTTTATTCTTTTTGTTTACTGCATGAATTCTACCGCATGCTTCCGCTTCCATATCGGCATCAGATTCCGCTGGCAGGTCGGATTCTTCCGCTGTTCAATCCCGATCGTATGAAAGAAGGTCTTCCAGAGTTCGGTATATTCATCCTTCAATAATTCCGTCTGTCGGAGCGTCTTCATTTCCTCATCGGACAACTCCCGCAAATACATCTTCTGAGCCTTTTCCTTCATATATCGGTTCTGTTCTGAAATCTCTCTTTCTCTATCTGCCTGCTGTCCTGAGTAATGTTTCCCCGGATGGATCACCGCATACTTCCGGTTATCATCAAGGATCATAAAATATTCATCCGGCATCCGGTCTGCAAAATGCTCTGCCACCTGATAGATCACATCATGCTTCGGTTCCAGATGACAGACATACACCTTATTATCGATCGAATTGAATCTGGCAAATTCCCGAAAATGATGAATTTCATTTCCAACTGCCCGCCGAATCTCCAGCATCCGGCTGACCGGAGGCTCTGCAAGCATCCCGATCACCCTTGGTCCTGCCTGAAATCCGATCCGCAAAAACCGGTAGATATCGTCCAGTACATCATCTTCCATCAGACAGGCATAATACACATCGATATATGCCTGCATCCCGATCTTATTTCGAACGGAACGCAGAACCTTTTCCGTCTTTTCTGCATCGGCATCCACATGGACATACTCGTCAAATAAAGTTGCCTGCACGATCGGCTCTGTCCGTAACCGCACCCTATCATGTCCGACCCGGAGTGCATAGACCCATGCATCATAGATGCAGGTCATCATATCTTCTAATTGATGTTTACAGGTAAATATCCTCATATTTACATTCTCCCATCTATATCCTCATCTATCTATAAAATCTATCCTGACAATATTTCTTCATACAATCGTCTATTCTTAAATAGGATTTTACATTTATTCACAAATCAATTCGGAACTCCAAATACTCCCTGAGCATCAAAGAAGGATAACTGCTTATATTCTTCTTCCTTATGCTCTACCTGCCAGTTTTCTTTTGCATGCTCGCCTATCAGTTGTCTGGTAATATACTGCTCTTCGATCGGTATCTTATACATCATCCGTCCTCCACAGGTAATAAAATAATGCGCCCGTTTCAACACCACGCCCATCTTCTTCAGATGGTCAAATTCCAGATGTCCGTACCGTCTCGCCTTTACGATCCTGCCTGCTGATTTCGGTCCTATCCCCGGCACCCGGAGCAGCGTATCATAAGAAGCTGTCTGCACTTCGATCGGGAACTGTTCCAGATGCCGGATCGCCCAGTCGCATTTCGGATCCATCCGGACATTAAAATTCGGTCGCTCCTCCGACAACAATTCATCTGCCTGAAATCCGTAAAACCGCAGCAGCCAGTCTGCCTGATACAGTCGGTGTTCTCTCAGAAGCGGAACCGGAGTCGCAAGAGACGGAAGTGCCGAGTCCTCATTTACCGGAATATAGGCGGAATAAAAGACACGTTTCAGATCATAGTTCTGGTATAACTTCTGTGTCGTCTGAACCAGCGTATAGTCGCTCTCATCGGATGCCCCAATGATCATCTGTGTACTCTGACCTGCCGGTGCAAATGCCCGTGGCTTCCATGTATCCTGAGTTGCCGGAGCAAAGGAAGCAGCTTTCTTCCAAAGAGAGCCGCCTCCATTACTCTGTGCTCCGGTCAGCCGTAACTGTTCTTTCCCGAATATACTTCCCGGCAGGTAACGATTCCCCCAGACTGCGTTCCATTCTTGCATCTTTCCCTATCAGGGTTCTTGTCTCTGCGATCGTATCACGCATACCTTCCCCATCGGAGTCATGATCGTCTGGAAGCTCTTATTCGGAGCAAGCTTCTTCAGGCTCTCCGCAGTCGGCAGCTCCAGATTCACACTGATGCGGTCGGCCAGAAATCCGGCAGCCGCAAGCAGTTCATCCGGCGCACCCGGAAGCGTCTTTACATGAATATATCCGTTGAACCTGTATTTTGTACGAAGGAGCTGTAAAGTTATACAGATCTGCTCCATCGTGTATGCCGGATCACGGATCACACCGGAGCTTAAGAACAGCCCTTCTATATAATTCCTTTTATAAAATTCGATCGTCAGTTCACAGATCTCCTCCGGCGTAAAAGTGGCACGCTTGACATCATTCGATACTCGGTTCACGCAATACTTACAGTCATAAATACAATGATTCGTCATCAGAATCTTGAGCAGAGAGATACAGCGCCCGTCTGATGCAAAGCTGTGACAGATTCCGCAGGATCGTGCATTTCCGAGCATTCCTTCCTTTCCTTTTCGATCCACACCGCTGGATGTACATGCCACATCATACTTCGCCGCATCCGCCAGTATATGTAATTTTTCCTGTATGGTTTTATTTGCTTGTATTTCGAACATATGTTTATTATAAGAACTTACGTTCGATTTTTCAAGTGGAAATTTTTGTTTTTTGTGTTTGCGGACGAAAAAGGCTTCCTGAAAGGATCCATGCAGCTAAATCAAACCTGTTCACTCAAATATTTATATCAAAATGAACAAGAGTATCATCTATTATTCCGCAAGACGCTTCCGCTCTACCTTCGACGTAATGGTACATAAGGCTGCAAAAATACGCAGCCTAAGTACCAACGCTCAGGCAGGCTTGCTTCACAATAATAATACTCTCGTCCATTTTGCTCAAAAACAATACTTTGCAAACAGGTTTGATATATCTGCAATATTAACAGGAAGCCTTTTCCTGTCTTTGTAATAAACTATATACATATTTCCACATTTAAAAATCAAACTGGTAATTGTTTCATATTGCGAAAGTGTTACAGAATTGTTACAATCCCATTGTACTCGATCGATACATTTATAAATTACAACAGGAGGATTTTATTATGTGTATGAATTGTAACTGTTCAGATCTTTGGAATATGATCTGCAAGTACCTTGGTTTAGGCTGTTAATTTTAAAGCTGAAAAGCCATTGGATAAAAAAATAGCAGTATCCATTATTTCACAAGACATCTCCTTGCCACATAATGATACTGCTGTTCTTTTATTTTACACTTTTAACTATTTCTTCTTATTCTTCAAGTCTGTCACCAGAATCATTGCTGCGCCGACTACCATAACGATCGCACCGATCAGCAGGAAGATGGTTCCATAGCCAAGGCTATAGACTATATCGCCATTGGTATTATTCTTGATCTGAACCATTGTATTGACCAGATCGATCATGATCACAGCCAGAGTCAGGATCGCTGTAAGTAACGTCCATTTTCTTGCATTTTTTAAATACCATTATAATACTTGTGATCAATGCAAAAAATATAACAAGGATTCCATCTCCACTCAGGAAATTGACGGATTCTGTTGTTCCATCCACAGTCGCCTGAACGAACGGCTGGAAGTTTGCCCATATCAGAAGCACCGCCATAAGTCCGATCAGAACTCTTCCGATCGCAACAGGTTTCGGTGTCTCCATCTTCTCATTTGCTACATTTGAAAACCGTTTGGAGATTCCTCCATAGGTCTTACTGTAATCCATAATGGATAAATCTTTCTCTCTGTGCTCTCCACTGCCGGAGGTTGTCTGCACAGAATCTTTCTCATTCTGTTCTGCCATAAAAAACTCCTTTAATTACTCCTCTGGGACAAGGCTACGATCGTGAAACGATTTACAACCTTTGTCACTGCTTCCTACTGCTCCCGGAAAATGATATTTCCTGTCGATGCATCCATCTCGTCTACAATTGCAAGGGATTCCAGATGATATCCCAGATTCCGGATGATCTGTCCGCCGGTCTGGAAGCCTTTTTCGATTACGATACCGATTCCCGCAACATTTGCACCGGCTGATGTCACGATAGAGATCAGTCCCTGAAGGGCACAGCCATTTGCAAGGAAGTCATCAATGATCAGAACATTGTCGTCCGGATTCAAGAACTTCTTTGACACGATAACCTGATTCTTACATTTGTGGGTAAAGGATTCTACCTCTGCCACATACACGTCGCCTTCTATATTGATGCTTTTTTGATTTCTTCGCAAAGATAACAGGCACATCAAACTGTCGCGCTGCCACACATGCGATCCCGATTCCGGATGCCTCGATCGTGAGAATCTTATTGATCGGCGTTCCTTCAAAACGCTTCTTAAATTCTTCACCGATCTGGTCAAATAACCGGATGTCCATCTGGTGATTCAAAAAGCTGTCAACCTTTAATACATTTCCTTCTTTGACAATTCCGTCTTTTTTACAATTCTTTCTTCTAAGAAATTCAACTGTAGTTCCTCCTTGAGATTGCTTTCGTCCTTAACAAACAATTAGTACAATCATACATCATTTCTCGACGAGATTCTACTGGAAATGTATTTTTTATGATTCGGATTATTTACGCCTACCAGTCTGATCCCATTTTGCTGAGTGCTGATGCAATACTATCAATTCCAAGCACGATCAGATACAGTCCGATCAGATAACCGAATGCGACAACTGCCATAATCGGTTCTATCAGAAGCATAACTCCGATCACGATACCGATGATATTCAACAACAGGGATACAAGTCCGAAGCTGTTACCTGCAAAATACCGTACAGTGCTGATATGGGACAGTCTGGATATACTGTGCATAATGATCCAGAGTGCAAAGAGCCAGATCACTAACCGTTGTGCGGCTCCCGGACAGAGGATCAGCATCATACCAAGTAGGGTACTTAAGATGCCGGAGGTCAGGGATACTGTCGGTACAACTCCCATATGCCGCTCCATCTTTACATAGAATATAATATCTGCTATACCGCTGACTGCTGCCACGATTCCGTAACAGATGACAATACTGTTCAACATACTTTCAGGACGGATCATCGTAAAGATGCCAAGTATAGTGAGTATGATTCCAAGTATCAGCTCCATCCAGCCAAATTTTGTTCGTTTCCTCATAATTCTCACCTCTTATCCTGTAAAATGCTCATAAATTCGTCTCCTGTGATCGTCTCTTTTTCTCATATAAAAAGGCTGCCAGCTCATCCAGCTTTTCCCGGTTCTCCTCTAAAATCTTACGCGCTTTTTCATGCTGAACCTTCACCAGTTCTACAACCTTGCGGTCGATCTCCCGCTGGGTTTCCGGTGAACAGGTAAGGGATGTATCCCCACCAAGATACTGATTATTTCTCGTCTCCATCGCAACCATATCAAAGTCATCATTCATACCATACTGGGTGATCATCGCCCGTGCGATCTTCGTTGCCTGCTCGATATCATTCGATGCTCCGGTCGTAACCTCACCGAATATCACTTCCTCTGCTGCACGTCCACCGGTAAAGGTTGCAATCTTATTTTCCAGTTCTTCTTTTGTCAGCAGATATTTGTCTCCCTGTTCCACCTGCATGGTGTAGCCAAGCGCTCCGGAGGTTCTCGGAATGATCGTGATCTTCTGTACCGGTGCCGAGTGCGACTGCATGGCCGCTACGAGTGCATGGCCGATCTCATGATAGGCAACCACATGCTTTTCTTTATCTGATAAAACAGCATTCTTCTTCTGATATCCTGCGATAACTACTTCTACGCTTTCTTCAAGATCTGCTTCTGTAACGATCGTTCTGCCTGCCCGTACGGTCCGAAGAGCTGCTTCATTTACGATATTTGCCAGCTCTGCACCGGAAGCTCCTGCTGCCATTCTTGCGACCGTATGGAAATCCACATCATCCGAAACCTTGATCTTTCTGGCATGTACCTGAAGGATTGCTTCCCTTCCTTTCAGATCCGGAAGTTCAACCGGAACTCTACGGTCGAATCGACCCGGACGGGTAAGTGCAGGATCAAGCGATTCCGGTCGGTTTGTTGCCGCCAGGATGATAACGCCGTTGTTTCCTTCAAAACCATCCATCTCAGTCAGGAGCTGGTTCAAGGTCTGTTCTCTTTCATCATTTCCTCCGATCTGTCCGTCACGCTTCTTACCGATCGCATCGATCTCATCGATAAATACGATACATGGTGCTTTTTCCTTTGCCTGCTTGAACAGATCTCTGACCTTGGAGGCACCCATACCCACGAACATTTCTACGAATTCCGAACCGGACATCGAGAAGAACGGCACATTGGACTCTCCCGCAACTGCTTTTGCAAGCATTGTTTTACCGGTTCCCGGAGGGCCTACTAACAGGACACCCTTTGGCATCGAAGCACCGACATCCGTATATTTCGCAGGGTTGTGCAAATAATCAACGATTTCTGCCAGATTCTCTTTTGCTTCATCCTCTCCTGCGACATCCGAAAAACGGATACCGTTTGTTGACTGCACATATACCTTGGCATTGCTCTTGCCCATTCCAAAGGACATCGCATTCTTACCGCCCGCCTGTTCGATCAGCTTCTTACTGAAATACTGACCCAGTCCGATGAATATAATGATCGGAAGAAGAAATCTCAACAGGAAATTCCAGACCGGTGATACCGTTTCATCAACATTCTTTGAAAATACCGCTCCGGCATCGTATAAACGTTCCGTCAGTCCCGGATCATCCATAGCTCCGGTCTTATAGTATGTGTTCTTATCCTTGTCTGTGAAGATGATCTCGGAATCATCCACCTCTACTTCGCCAATATTTTTCTCATTGATCATCTTCATAAATGTTCCGTAATCTACTTCCTTGACCTGTATCTTCATCAGAAGCGGATAAATAAACATATTAAAAACCAGAAGAACGACCAACACGATCCCATAATAGAAGATCAACGGCTTCTTGGGTGATTTTACTTCTTTCATATGTCTCCTCTCTTTCCGGCAGGTACCTGTAATTTCTACACATATATACTGCCTTTTCCTGTATTATTTCTGAGTTTCGCAAATTATCATAGCAATCATCGCTGACCTGTGTTGACACAGCTTTTTGATGTTGCTTACGCAGGCAAAAAAAGCCTGTTAGCACTCTTATTATGAGAGTGCTAAGTTTCTTTGGAACAATATAGGCAGAAAAAAGGAAATGTCAATCTCTTTTATAAAGATTTCACATTTCCTTTACAGCTTTTTATTTTATATTATTTTGATACATCAATTATAAATTCCGGCGTTCCCATTGCGCCTGCGCCCAACTCATATTTATTAAAAAATACCACAACCTGATCCTTGTCATTGATATAAAACTGTGTATCTTCATTGATCAGATCTTCCAGATCTAAATCTTCCCAGAGATAGAATTTCTTTTCGTCGTCCCAGGTATTGATCTGCTTCTGAACCTCATCGGCTATGATCTTCTTATAATTGCTGCCAAACCATTCTTTTAATGTAATATCCTTTCCTGTATCCAGATCAATGTTATAATAAAACATCTGGTAATAACCGGTTGCCCGGGTCTCATTTTCACTGATCACGAAGGATACATAATGTTCATTCAGACATTTGACCTCATAGTCAATGACGATATCATATGGAATAAAGTTCTTCGGATCTCCCCGGTTAATAAATAAGCGTTATACTCTTCTTCCGCACGCTTCTTGCTTGCTTCCACTTCCTGGTTGATCATCTTTGCTATCTCACGATTCACACGCTTTTCCAGTTCGGAATTTCCGGTATTATTCAACTGCGGAACTTTCACATTTACATATTTGGCTTCATCCGCATATTCATATTCCCGGAAGGTAAATACCTGACACACAGAACCGATAAACGGCGTATCGGCAGCTGCCTTTGCAAACGTCGGCGATACATTCAGCAGAACCACAAATATCAAAAATGTTGCAGCTACGGCCTCTCCTGCATAACGCAGTATATGTTTCTTCCGTCTCGTATATATATTAACAGGCTTCTGATCCGACATCCCTGTGCTCTCTGTCGTCAGTCCTTCTTCTATCGCATCCTGAACTATGGAATTCAATTGTTCCGGGATTTTTATATTTTCATATTCCTCTTTATTAAACTTCATCATAAACCTCCAAATCCAGCTTTAAGAGTTTCAAAGCCTTATACAACCTTGATTTTACTGTGTTGATATTATCTCCTGTAACCTCTGCGATCTTGTCAAATGGCATATCTTCAAAAAAACGCAGAAGAACGACTGTTTTCAATTTTGCCGGAAGCCGATCCATAGAATGATACAGATCGACATATTCCTCCTGCTTTCCCGTTCTGTCTGTACTGTCTTCAAGTGAATCATCCTCCTGCAGATAGACAACCTTTTTTTTGTCTTCGCAAAGCCATCAGACATTCATTGATCAGTATACGATACGCCCATGTTTCAAAGTATTCCGGACTTTTTACCTGGCTCCGGTTCTGCAGTATCTTAACAACCGCATCATGAACCGCATCTAAAGCATCCTGTTCATTCTTCATATAGCTAAATGCCATCCGATAAAACTTCTCCTGATTATCCTCAATAAATCGTATCACCACAGTTGACCGGATTCCCGTATCTTGTGATTCCTGCTTTTTATAACCGGCACGTTCATTCTGATATTTCGTTTTTCTTAAAATACTACGCTCATTCACGTTCTGTTCCCTCTGTTAATATTTTTATTTATCCAGTGTATGTTCCTCCAGATATGTGAGCCATTTTTCACAATATTTCTTATTCAGATGAATTCCATCTGTGGCCGCATCATCCGGCAGAACTCCATCTGTTGATACCGCTTCCTGCACATTCACAAATGTAGCACCTTCATCCGTTGCAAGCTGCTCTAATCGTTTATTATATTCCGCGATCTTATCATTTCTGACATATCCGCCGGAATCCGATACCGCTTTACTTACCGGAAGTACCGACTGAATAAATATCTTTGCAGATGGATTTTTTGTGCCTTAATATCATCAATGATCTGCTTGTAATCTGAGATAAATATATCATTACTGATCCAGCCTGTCTCATTGATTCCAAACATTAAATATACACGATTATATCTTGTTCTGGCAAGTGCCTCCATCACTGACCGGTCTTCATCGTCCTGATGGATTACTTTTTGCGGTATATGCGCTTGCAACAGTTAATCCCTTGTGTACATATGCGGTTGTCTGTATACCGGTTTGTAACACGAAGCCTTCCGTTCTGGAATCTCCGACAAATACCGCATCCGAAAAATCATTTGATTTGTCATCGCTCTTTAAATCCATGTTTTTTACTGATCCTGTTGTAGTATCATCTCCCCGGCCTGTCAGCAATGTCTCTTTCACATTACCGGTTCCGGAACTCTCTGTCGTACTTGTCTCTGTCGTACTTACCTCTGTTGTCACAGGCTCCTGCGTTGATCCTTCTACAATCGGTCTGTCTTTCGCCATATGTATAAACCGAATACTGATGCAGAACGCAAACAGAAGCATTGCTGCTGCCGTTCCACGCATAAATATCTGCTGTCTTCTTCTCCTTCTCTTTCTCTTTTTGCTGCATTAAGAACATCTTTCTTCTTTTTTTGTAATCTGACTCTATTCTATTCTGACGCATTATCCGTTCCTCCTTATCTATCTCAAAAGTATTTCTTACTTTGTTTTCTATTATTTAGATGTTTAAGGATGAGAAAAAGTTGATACAAATTTATATTTTTTGAAAAAATTTTGATTTGACGAAATTTTAATCTGAAGTTCCTTGCTTTTATGCAATAAGACTTTCCATAAAAGAAAAAAACATCCGATCGGTTAACGACATATTCATATCTGTTATCCGATTAGATGTTTTTTGTTTATCTATTATTTTTACTTATCTGTTATTTTTATTATGCTTCTTCCCTTGCTTCCAGATCAAAATGCTCCCTGACCAGCTTCACAACTACACCGGAAAGCAAGAATACTGCGATCAGGGTTTGGTATCGCCATCAGACCATTGAAAGTCTCTGCAATACCCAGAGCAATCCAAGATCTAAGGTTGCACCAACGATAGCAACCAGTGAATAAACAAACATAAACGGCTTATTTACCTTTGTTCCGAACAGGAACTCGATACACCTCGCACCATATAATCCCCAACCAATAATAGTTGAAAATGCGAAACAGCACATTGCCACAGCTGTAAAAAGTGATACCCAGTTGCCATATGTAGCAGTAAACCCACTAATCGTAAGCTCAGCGCCCGCTGCCTCGTCCATATGTGATCGGCACTTCGCTGCAAAGTATAACCAATGCAGTCAGGGTACAGATAACTATAGTATCTACGAATACTTCAAAGATTCCAAAGAATCCCTGCTTTACAGGTTTTCTTGTGTCTGCACATGCATGTGCGATTGAACCTGTACCAAGACCAGCCTCATTAGAAAAGATACCTCGTGAAACACCCTTCTTCATGCTCATGAAAAAGCTTCCAACAACACCACCGGTTACTGACGCCGGTGAAAATGCGCCTTCCACAATCTCTTTAAATACTGCCGGCACATGATTGATATTTAAAATTACGACTCCAAGCGCGAGCACCACATAGAACAGCGCCATAAATGGTACCAGCTTCTCTGTTACCTGTCCGATTCTCTTAATCCCGCCAAGCAGGATCAATGCAAGCAGGACTGCGAGCACAATACCGATGACCAGATTTATGTTTGATACGGAATCCTTTGAAATAATTCCATAATTAAATAATGCAGAATCGATCGCTGTCGTGATCGTGTTTACCTGTGTGGCATTTCCTGTACCGAACACTGTGATCACACCAAATGCCGCAAACAGATATGCAAGCCAGTGCCAGTGTTTCTTCAGACCATTCTTAATGTAATACATCGGTCCGCCGACAAATTCGCCCTTATCATTCTTCTCCCGGAAATGAACGGCAAGTGTTACTTCTGAAAACTTTGTACACATACCAAGAAGTGCGGATATCCACATCCAGAAGACGGCACCCGGTCCACCGATAGCGATTGCTCCGGCAACGCCTGCTATATTTCCTGTCCCGACCGTAGCCGCAAGCGCGGTACACACCGCCTGAAACGGTGTCATGGCTCCATCAGCAGCCTGCTTCTTTCGAAACATTCGCCCGATCGTAACTTTCATCGCATATGGGAATTTCCGGATCTGCAGAAACCGGGTTCGGAAGCTTAACACCAGACCGACACCAATAATACAGATCATGGCAGGGACTCCCCATATAAAGTTATTGACTACATTGTTGATTGATTCAATTGTTTCTAACATATTTTACTACTAATTTCCTTTACTATAATCTGGCAGGTTTTTCGAATTCAGATCGTACGCCCTTAAATATGTCCATGCGTTTCGGTGAAAATATCCGAAATCTAAATCTCTTCACGTCCGGTTTTTGCACGAATAAGCATTAGAATTACAAATAACAGCACGATGCAAACCGGAAGCGCAAGCCATGAAAGTGCGGCAAGCTTTGCAGCCTGAAGAATTCCGATCAACAGATATCCAACCATACATACAGCAGCTACAACAACAAGTGCATATGGAAGCTGTGTAGATACATGGTTTACATGCTCACAATGTCCCCCGGCAGATGCCATGATCGTTGTATCTGAGATCGGGGAGCAGTGGTCACCGCATACCGCACCTGCCAGACAGGATGCGATAGAGATTACCATCATCTGTCCGGATGGGAATACGCCGATCACGATCGGGATCAGAATACTGAAAGTTCCCCATGACGTTCCGGTGGCAAATGCAAGTAAAAGGCTGCAACAATGAATATGATCATCGGCAGGAAGCCTTGCATGGAACCGGCAGAACTGGATACCAGATCAGCTACATATACCTTTGCGCCGAGGAGATTCGTCATACCGGAAAGTGTCCACGCCATTGTAAGGATCAGGATCGGTGCGATCATTGATTTGAAACCTTCCGGTATACATTCCGTAAAATTCCCGGAAGGATAAGGTATCACGCAGCATGAAATAAATAAACGTAAATACCAGTGTAACAGCACCACCAAGCACCAGACCAACCGATGCGGATGAATTTGCGAATGCATCTACAAATGATGTTCCGCTAAAGAAACCACCTGTATATACCATTGCAATGATACAGCTTATGATCAGCACAACAACCGGCAGGATCAGATCCAGCACATGTGCATTTTCTTTTAAAATTTCTTCTTCATTATCTTCATATGGTCTTCCCGGAGTTGTGAACAGATCCCCTGCGATCGCATTTATTTCATGTCTCTTCATCGGACCGAAATCAACACGAAGAATGGTTACTCCAAGTACCATGACTAACGTAAGAAGCGCATACAGATTATATGGAATTGTCTGGATAAATACTGCAAATCCGTTAATTCCGGCATCTTCCGGTACGGATGATGTAACAGCGGCAGCCCATGAGCTGATCGGTGCTATGATACACACCGGTGCTGCTGTAGCATCAATAATATAAGATAATTTGGCTCTTGATACTTTATGACGATCTGTTACAGGACGAAGGACACTGCCTACAGTCAGGCAATTAAAATAATCGTCTACAAAGATCAGGATTCCAAGAACCATAACGGATAATTGTGCACCAATCCTTGTCTTAATGTGTTTTGATGCCCATTTTCCAAATGCCGCAGAACCTCCGGCTTTATTTAACAGGGATACCAGAATACCAAGCATAACAAGGAATACCAGAATACCCGCATTTCCTGAATCTGAAAGCTTCGCGATCATACCGCCATTTTCATTAAACAGCATGGTATTGATACCTAACTCCAGATTGAAATTCGAATATAATAATCCACCTGTGATAATACCTGCAAGCAATGAGGTATAAACCTCCTTTGTGATCAGTGCCAGACCAATCGCAATAACCGGTGGAAGCAGAGATAATATCGTTGCATAGGTCTTACATTGATAATTCTCCGGATCTGCGATCTCCCCCGGTGTTTTACCGGTTACCACCATGAGTACGATTATGATCGCAATGAATATAAGCATCGCTATCTGTTTTCTTTTGATCTTCAATTTCTCTCCTCCAAAATTTTCTTTTGTTTTTTATGCCCTATGATAAGCATTCTGCTACATTCGTTTCCATAAAGGCACACTACTTTTCCAGTATAAAGTGCTATCCCTGAGAAATCAAGTTTTACCTGACATTTTAAAAAGGGTATTTTCGGAATTTGTTCCAAAAATACCCTGGATTCTTATTTTATATCAGTATTGTACCTCTTATAAATCAATTACTTTTAGAAATCAACCTCTGAATCATAATAACAGCACTTTAAGAGTTTCTCCATCTCTTCCTGACTTGGCTGTCTTGGATTTGATCCTGTACATGCATCCAATATTGCATTTGCTGCGATCTCAGGCAACCGCTCTAAGAATACATTCTCAGGTACAAAGCCCTGCTCTGCCGGATAGCTGTCAGCACCATAATGTTTGGATACAGTGTGGGATATTCAGATCATCGTTCATCTTACGCAGATAGTTGATCAGAAGTGCTACCTTCTCATCTAATGTATCACCGCCAAGTCCCATAAAGTCTGCGATCACTCCATATCTTTCTTTTGCAGTTTCATCCTTTGCATTAAATGCGATGACCTTCGGCAGATACATTGCATTTGCCGCACCGTGAATGATGTGTGCGCCATAATCCGCAAATGCTGCACCTGTTTTATGTGCCATAGAATGAACAATACCCAGAAGCGCATTTGAGAATGCCATACCTGCAAGGCACTGAGCGTTGTGCATTGCATCACGTTTTTCCATATCTCCGTTATAAGAACCAACCAGATCATTCTGGATCATCTTAATAGCATGTAATGCAAGCGGATCTGTGAAATCACAGTTTGCGGTTGATACATACGCCTCGATCGCATGCGTCATCGCATCCATACCGGTATGAGCAACCAGCTTCTGCGGCATCGTCTCTGCCAGCTCAGGATCAACGATCGCTACATCCGGCGTAATCTCAAAATCAGCGATCGGGTATTTGATGCCCTTCTGATAATCCGTGATAATTGAAAAGGCCGTTACTTCAGTTGCAGTTCCTGAAGTAGATGAAATTGCACAGAAATGAGCTTTTTTTACGAAGGGATGGAATCCCAAATACTTTGCACATATCTTCAAACGTGATATCTGGATATTCGTACTTGATCCACATTGCTTTTGCCGCATCAATCGGAGAACCGCCGCCCATCGCCACGATCCAGTCCGGTTCAAACTCCAGCATGGCAGCAGCACCCTTCATAACTGTTTCAACAGACGGATCCGGTTCAATGCCTTCAAATAACTGAACTTCCATTCCTGCCTCTTTCAGATTCTTTTCTACTTTATCCAGAAATCCAAAGCGTTTCATCGAGCCACCGCCAACACAGATCATCGCCCTTTTTCCTTTAAAAGTTTTTAATGCATCTAATGCATCCTTTCCATGATAAATATCTCTAGGTAACGTAAATCTTGCCATCTTTCCATCCTCCTATTACTCTATCTTATTGGTACGACTAAGGAGCCGCAAACGGCTCTTGCCTATAAAAAACAAAAAGTAGTGTACTACTACACTACTTTCTGATTATATCACAATTCTTTTCATTTCTCATTATATTTTTGTGAAATTTAAACAACTGTTTTTGTGAAAAATTAAATTTTCTAAACTTTTTATATAAAAAATGGCATTTTTCTAATGTTTGGCTACTTTCCTGCATGAATCAGCTGAAGCAGGCTCTTATCCGACATTAATGCACGGTTCCAGGGATTCAGAATAATGCCCTCTATATCGTCCGTCATTAAAGCTGCCTCAAAGAGATGGCTGATATCTGCCATAAAGGTTGACATTACGGTTTCACCGCCCTTTATCTCCTCATCAAAGCCGGTAAATGCCATCCACCAGTACCGCTCATCCTCGGTCTGGATCGCCTGGATCTGCAAACTGCTCTCCGCACCCACCGGTGGTATAACAGCAACAATGAACTGTCCATTTGCTCTCGCACGCCGTCTTATCACTGTAAGCGTATGCGCAAGTATTTCTTCTGTCGGTTCCTGCTGTAAAGCAAGGATTGCTTCTTCGATTGTCTCATTTCCCTGCAGACCTTCATCTACAGGCATCTGATCTTCATATTTTTTTGTATCCATATACCGTCTTATCTCCCAAATATCTTCTCATATTTTATCTTGAAAATCTTCTTTATAACAGTCCCTGAATCAGAATGATCAGGATCAGAACAGGAAGTACAAACTGGAAATATGGTTTTAATTTTCTGGACATTTTCAGTCCGGAACCGGTATTCACTTCCTCGATATAATTATCAAAGCCCCAGCCCCATTTCGTAACACAGAACAACAGATAGATCAGTGAACCGAGTGGGAGCAGAAGATTACTTACCAGGAAGTCCTCACTGTCTAATACATCCCTGCCACCGATCAGGTGCAAATCACTCCACAACGTTGTATCCCAGAACACAAGGAAGACTTGCGATCAGTATGATGATACAGTTGATGAAAGCCGTTTTATTTCTGCTCCATCCAAACATATCCATCGCAAATGACATGATATTTTCAAATACGGCGATAACCGTAGAAAAGCTTGCAAATGTCATAAACAGAAAGAACAATGAACCCCAGATCCTGCCGCCTGCCATATTTACAAATACATTCGGCAGCGTTACAAATATCAGCTTTGGTCCTGCAGTGACCTCTACTCCATAGCTGAAGCATGCCGGAAAAATGATCAATCCTGACATAACAGCAACAAATGTATCCAGGGCACAGATTCGCACACCTTCGCCTGCCAGCGCATGATCCTTGCTCATATAACTTCCGAAGATCTCCATCGCAGCTACACCAAGACTCAGAGTGAAGAAGGCCTGATTCATAGCCGCGGAGATCACATTTCCGATACCGACTTTCTCAACCGTTGACAGATTTGGAATCAGGTAGAACCGTAAACCTTCACCGGCTCCTGATAAAGTAATGCTGTGAACTGCCAGTACCACGATCAGCACCAACAGTGCTGTCATCATAATCTTACTGATTCGTTCCAGACCATTCTGAAGCCCACGGCTGCATACGATAAATCCGACAATAACCGTCAGGATCATCCAGAAGCCCATCTGCTTCGGATCGGCAAGCAGATCCGAGAATACAGATCCGGTCGCATCCGCATCCATACCGGCCTTGAATTCGCCTGTGACAAATTTATAAAAATAAGATACCATCCAGCCGGATACGGTTGTGTAATACATCATCAGAACATAACAGCCAAGGATCGCAAACCATCCATGAATGTGCCATTTACTCTTTGGTTTTTCAAGCTCCTTATAAGCCAGAACTGCACTCTTTCTGCTGCCTCGTCCGACTGCAAGCTCCATCGTCAGAACCGGAAGCCCCATCGCCACAAGGAACAGCAGATAGAACAATACAAATATTCCTCCACCATTTTCTCCCTACCACATATGGGAATCTCCATACATTTCCAATTCCGATCGCACATCCCGCACTTACTAATAAAAAGCCTAAACGGGATTTAAATGATTCTCGTTTCATATTTTCTACTTTTTCTCCTGTATTTCTTGCTTCTCTATGCCGATGCCTTAAGCATCCGATCTCGCATAAGAATTCTTCATCTGATTACTCAGTTCATATAAGACTTTGGAAAGCGTATTACCGGTCTCTTTCCGGAGGATATCTGCCATTTCCTGATTGGCCTGCTCTCGAAGCGCACTTCGTTTACCGACATCCGGTTCTTTTTCTATCTGCTCATCGTATCGGTTGATCACCTCATGCCCTTTCGCAAGCATGGTTTCCTGATACCGTTCGATATGAAACAGCGACTTGCTGTAAGATGCATCTGCCATCGCTGCGATCATCCGGCTGTTCCAGTAGAAATTATCGGTAGATACATCAGCGGTCGTGTTCGCCAGATATTCCGGTGTTGTGTCCACATATTTTGCATAAAATGGCACCATGACATTAAACGCATTTGAAGCAAATGCCACCCACTCGATCACACGGCTGTCCTCTGCTCCATATGGTCGCATCTGGATCGCAGACATGAAATCAGTCCGGTTAACGCCGATGGAACGATATGCACCTGCCATCTTCTTATCTCCATATGGAAGATATGGGTCATATGGTGTTCCCTGATAATGCGAGGACAACACATATTTGACATCCTCCATCGTCACCTTATACTCCGGAATCAGACTCCATGGAATGTCGTCCGATACCGGTGTGTAATCTGCATTTTCACCATCCCAGCGGTACGTCTTCGGATTCAGGTACCGCTCCATAAACCATGCTCTTGGCGTATTGTAGACATGATCCGAATCATCATGGCTGCCAAATATCTCTCTTGGATTAATGAATCTGCCAAATGGCAGATCCGCATCTTCGGTCTTACATTCTGTGCTCCTTCTAATAGTCAGATCCAGATGTTCCTTCTCGATAAATTCCGCCAGATCCTTTGAACACATATGTGCGTTCTGATCCGTTAATGCATCCTTCATATCAAATACATCCGTGCCGAACTGATTCGGCATCACTACATAAACATCATCCGGCACTTTCTTCGCAATCCAGTGATGTCCGCCGATCGTCTCCATCCACCAGATCTCATCCTGATCCTGGAATGCAATTCCATTCATCTCGTAGGTTCCGTACGTTTCAAGCAGATTTCCAAGACGTTCTACACCTGCTCTCGCACTTCTTATATATGGGAGTACCAGACAGACAATATCTTCTTCTCCGATTCCGCCCGATATTTCTTCGTTTCCGTTCTCTGCCGGCTGATACTCAACCAGAGGATCTGCACCGAGTACTCTCGGATTCGATGTAATGGTTTCGGTCGCTGTCATTGCAACATGGGCTGCATTTACACCGCTTGCCGCCCAGATGCCCTCACCATCGACTGCATTTGGAATCGAGGTATAGCGCATCGCTTCTTCCAGGAAGCGGAATTTCCAGATGTGCCAGAACCGAACGGTAGGTTTTCGGCCGTTCTTCCGGTTCTACGACTACAAATTTCTTCGGCATATAATGACCGGATCCTGAATCATCGTTTCTGGCAATGATCGTTGATCCATCATAGGATGCCTTCTTTCCAACTAATATCGTTGTACATGCCATCAGGCTTCACTCCTTTTTCAATCACAACTACTGTCTAAGTTTATTTTAACAGCTGCTCCTTTAACACCTTGATCACACCCTGATTGCGCATCGTATCTGCTACATGGGCTGCTGCCTGCTTTACCTCATCTCTGGCACTTCCGATCGCATAGCTTTCCTTTGCACAGGCAAGCATACCAAGGTCATTGATATTATCACCAAATACCATAACTTCATCCGGTTTGATCTCATATTTATCAAGCAGAAACTGTAATGCACTTCCCTTGTTGATCGATGGTTCCGAACAGTCTACCCAGTAAACTCCGGCAGGTGCCAGTAGAAATGGTATCCTTCCATTTGTCATAAAACCAGTCTTTTTACGATCCGCTCTGCATCCTCCGGGTGAAATATCGAGATCTTCACGATATCATCATCAATATTGGTAAGATTCGGCACTGCCTTGATCTCATAGCGATATGCTTCCCGCATCCAGTTATACAGTCGTCCATCCTCGCTTCCAACATAGGCATAATCCCTTCCACAGAGCAACAGCTCTACATCCGGCAGCTTCTCTGCATCCTCCACGATCGCACGGATCAGGTCTTTCTCCATCGGACGTTTGAGCCATGTTTCGCCCTTGCTTCCTCTGACAAATCCGCCATTATCCGGGATATATAAGATCTGATCTGCAACCGGTGCAAATAACTTCTTAAGGCTCGCATACTGCCTGCCGCTTGCTGCTACAAAAGTTATATTCTTTTCTTTTAATGCCTTTATTACATCATAGATCTCAGGATTGATCTCAAATGTTCCGTCAGGAACAAGAGTTCCATCCACGTCACTTGCTACTAATTTTATCATTTTTACTTACGCTCCATTTTCATTTAACTAAAAACAGCCGTCCGGCAACATTCCTACAGGAAATCTCCTACAGGAACAAATGTCTCACGCCCTCCGCGTCAAAGGTCACCTGTGGTACATGATCTACCTCGATCCGATAAAGTGCATTTGCTGCCAGATGCTCGGCTGCCTGCTCCAGATCACGGATACCGGATGTATTCTTGAATTCTTCTATGACCGCATCCAGACCATCCTCTGTGATGATACATTCATTCTCTTTCAGGCCGATCCGCTTCAATACCTTTGGCAATGCAAATTTACTGAAAATGATCTTCTTTTCTTCAAAGGTATAATCCGGTATGTCGATAACCGCAAAACGGGACATCAATGGTGCACTGATATCTTCTTTATTATTTGCCGTTGCGATCGGATATACGCCAACGGTCGGGATCATGCACTCAATATAGTTATCTGTAAATCCAAGGTTATCAAGCAATGTCAAAAAGTACATCCGCGGGATTTCCATTTCCCTTTCCGGATGCTGCCTTATCAAGCTCATTGATAATAAATACCAGATTGGATTCTCCTGCCATGGAAAATGCTTCCATGATAATACCTGGCTTTGCATTGGCATAGATTCTGGAACTTCCTGTCAGCTGTTCCGGATCGTTAATGGAACTCATATCCAGTGTTGTCCACGGCAGTTTCAGAATACGGGCAACCGCATACGCGATCTGTGATTTTCCGGTACCGGCAGGTCCGACCAGCAGAAGTCCATAAGCAGGAAGGGTATGAGTTCGGTTGATCTGGATAACCGTCTCCATAATCCTCTGTTTTACCCGTTCCATTCCATATAATTCTTCATCCAGAATTCTTCTCGCTTCATCCGGATCGATTGCTTCAAAAAATAATTACTCTTCCACTGAATATTCATCATGATAGAAAGTGCTCTCTGTGCGTGACGACGTTCCTCCGGTGACACCTCGTTTGATCTGGCAACAGCAAGATTTCTTCTCGCCCAGAGACGAATATTATCCGGCATCGTTCTGCCCGCACATGTCATAAAATCAGAAATGCTCTGAAGACTGGTCAGCTTCATATCGTCGCCTTCCTCGTCTGCATCGTCATCCTCCTCGACTTCCTCTGACGCTGTACTTGCAAGCAGTCGTTCGATCATAAACTGTAAGAATCCATCTGCCGCAGATAACTTGGTTCCGCCACCAAATGCTGTCTCTCGGATTCTGTATACTGCATATCCATCTTCCAGATTTTTACCGGACAGACGTACATTGATATGATTTTCTCCCAACCATTTGATCAGACTGACAAATCTGGAATCAATCTTTAAAATATCTGCTGAAAATGTCTCCCCATTTTCCTTGAATTCAAAAAGCAGTACGCTTTGCCGGATTTGTAAAAACTCCCAGTGCATGATGGATCCACTGTCTCTCACTGTTATCTAACACCAGAATCGGTTCCTCCGGTGTCTTTTTCCTTTGCATTTGACTGAAATGCCGTATAGGTACAAAACCGTATCCTCATTCTTTACCGGTTTATCACTGAAATCAAAAAACTGGCATATATAATTTCTCCTTTTATCATTTTTTCTATTCTTCTTCACACCCGCAAGTGCTGTAATCTGTGCTTTTTTTCTCCTGTCAGTAAACATTTATTCTTATAAATGGCACCGTTACAGGTCAATATCCAGTTCTACCGGACAATGATCCGAACCAAACACTTCTGTATGGATCTTTGCATCTACCAGTCTGGATTCCAGAGCCTTTGAGGTCAGGAAATAGTCGATCCGCCATCCGGCATTCTTCTCTCTTGCCTTAAAACGGTAAGACCACCAGGAATAAATGCCTTCTGCGTCCGGATTAAAAAAACGAAACGTATCAACAAATCCACTGTCAAGCAGGGTACTGAATTTTTCTCTTTCCTCATCTGTAAATCCGGCGTTCTTACGATTGGACTTTGGATTTTTCAGATCGATCTCTGTATGTGCCACATTCATATCCCCACATACTACCACCGGCTTTGTCTGTTCCAACTGCTTCCAGATACTCTCTGAAATCATCCTCCCACTTCATACGATAGTCCAGTCTGGCAAGCTCATTCTGTGAATTTGGCGTATATACAGTAACCATATAAAAATTATCATATTCGAGTGTGATGACTCGTCCCTCATGGTCGTGTTCTTCTATACCGATTCCATATGCCACTGACAACGGCTCTTTCTTTGCGAAAATAGCAGTTCCGGAATATCCCTTTTTCTCTGCATAATTCCAATATTGATAATAACCCGGAAGCTCCAGTTGAAGCTGTCCTTCCTGCATTTTTGATTCCTGAATACAAAAAAATATCTGCATCTGCCTCTTTAAAGAAATCCATAAAATTCTTTCCAACACATGCGCGAATTCCGTTCACATTCCACGATATCATCTTCATTGTAGTGCTTCCTCCTGTCTGATCTATACGCCTCTTTACATGAAAAGCCCCTGCATATTGCATACACCGAGACCTTCTATTCCACGTCCCGTTCTTCGGTGCTTTTTACACAAAAAGGCCATCCGCTACCTCCTGAAAGCTCCGCTCTGCCTACGCAATAGAAAAAAGAGTCATGGGTAATACGGCAAATGCCGCACTTATTTCTAAACGAATGGTCATATTTATTATACTACATATGGTTTATCCGTCAAATAGATTCATTGCATTGTCGGTATTTCAGATTACTATATCTATAACCGGTATCAGAATTTATCTGTTCATCGGAATCTCAATATCGAACTTTTCTATATCGATTATTGCATTTCCATCACAGAAAAACGAAATGCCATCTGCTGTCTGCGGCGTATAAATTGCTGTACTCATTGACAACGCTCCGTCATTCACAAACAGTTCTACCGAATTGCGGTCAAGAATAAACCGTAATGTTATCCGTTCTGCTTCCGATTCTACCTCTGCCCGCCTGATGCAGACTACATCCCGGTTCATTCCGGCAAATGTCCGGTCAACTTCGATCTCCCGTTTTCTTCTGTTATATGTAATTCTGGTATAATGCTCTGCATCTTTTGCTACATCAATATAAAACTCCTGAAATTCACCGGATTTTATTGTTACTGTCATATCCAGCGTTCTTCCCTTTATCCCATCAAAGTTCTGCCCGCCTTCTACCTTTTCATTCGAATAGGAAACCGGCCGAACCCGATATTGCTCCAGTTCTTTCACAGGTTTCTGGATGATCCTGCCATCTGACAGATATAATTCTCTTGGGATTGTCATCATGCCCTGCCACCCCTGTCCATCCGGGATAAATGAATTATGCCATGACTGCATCCATGCGATCAGGATTCTCCTTCCATCCGGAAGTTCTGTCGTCTGTGATGCATAAAAATCCAGACCTTTATCAAGTGTATGTGGCTGCCCCATTTGAAACTGCTTTTTTGCATGATCATATGTTCCAACAACATAGATCGCATTATTACCATTATGCAGTTCATTTCCCTGCGCCTGTACATCAGGTGGTGAAAACAACAGCACATCTTTTCCGTCCAACCTGAAATAATCCGGACATTCCCATACGCTTCCCCTAACCGTTCCATGTGCTCTGCAAATACACCTTCATATTTCCAACAACCTGCTGCTTTCCCAAAGGCTTCTGTCTCCTGTTCGGTAAGCTCTGTTTTTTCCAGATATTGATGTATTTCAGAATTTGAAAATAACGCGATTATTCCTTTATTCTGAGCATCCCGGCTGCAGGTCAGCATATAGTAAATACCATCTTCTTCCCATACCTTCGGATCTCTGAAATCAATATGGCTGAATCCTCCGGCATCACCGCTCCTGTGAGAACAGGATTGTTCTTCAGCTTCTTATATCCTACACCATCTCCAACTGCCATACACTGATTCTGAAGATTGCAGCCACCATTCTTATCTTTACTGACTCCTGTATAAAACAACACATGTCCAAGATTTGTCATAACTGCCGAACCGGAAAAGCATCCTTCCTCATCGTATTCCTTATCCGGTGCAAGTGCCGTCGGATACTGCTTCCAACTTATCATATCTTCACTTACCTGATGCCCCCAATGCATCGGTCCCCATACATTGCTATATGGATGATATTGATAAAACAAATGGATTTGTCCCTTATATACTGAAAATCCATTGGGATCATTCATCCAGCCGATCGGTGGTGTCACATGAAATAACGGTCTTTTTATCAGCATCAACTTCATATTCTTTTTCATATTTTCTGGCTGCTTCTAATGTATGCATATTCTTTCTCCTTATCCAAGCTCCAACGCTGTCTTTGCAATTGCCTCCGGGATACCCTTTCCCAGTTTACACGTCATCTCGTGCCACTGTTCGCCGCCCCACGAAGAAACCGACATGCCGTTATCCTCATATCCCATCTTCCGGTACATGGCAACCTTGGATTCCAGACAGGTAAGGATCAGTCGCTTTCGTCCATTCTGTCTTTCCCTGTTCTTATAACATTCCATCATCTCGGAAGCCAGCCCGATCCTGCGGTATTCCGGCAGGACATCAACACCAAGGATCATTACATTTTCTCCGGCAGGATCATACAGATCTGCATTCTGAAAGAATTCATCACGCAAAACCGTTTCATTTGTAGACAGCCCATTAATAAATCCTGCAATCTTACCTATCGCTTTATCTACCGCAACCAGAAACATTTCCGGTGCCTTCTCTACACGCAAATACATCATCTCTGGAGTACAGGCCTCATTCGGAGGAAAACAGATCCGTTCGATCTCTGCTGTTTGCTCTGCTTCATTCTTTTTAATATTTCGAAACTCAAATCTTGCTAAATTTTCCTGTGTCACTGTTAAACTCCTTTTTTTGCTATTTGTTATGAACTCTGTATTATAGATAATATAGGAACTATTATGGGTATTAAAGACATCGATATAAACAAAGATGGGGTTACCCTTGGCGATCATATTGAAAATATGAAAGAAAATCAATATATCTTTGGAATCTCCGCATCCTGCGGGATTCCATATTTTTTCCGGAAGACTTTCAGATCTTCTTTTCCACGGATCAACATGACATCTTCAAATGTCCCGTTATGAATATCCTGAAAACCTGCGACCTGCTCACCGGTGCAGATGCTGCATTTGATGACCGGTCGTTTTTTTCTGACTTTATCATATGATGCCTGCTCTTTCTTTTTTCGAAATAATCCCATATTAAACTTCCTTTACATTTCAGGTTTTAATTCGCCAGTTGATATTCTTTTTAACTGCTTCCGTCTCGCTCTATAGTCCGGGCAATACCGCGCTACCTCTGACCAGAATTCTTTGGAATGATTCATATGACGTCTATGTGCCAGCTCATGCACTACCACATAGTCAAGTAATTCATCCGTCAGATAATATAACTGATAATTAAAATTCACATTTCCGGCACTGCTGCAGCTTCCCCATCTGGTCTTCTGGTTGCGGATCGTGATGCGCCCAACTGTCACCTGCATAACCGCACAATAATACTTTTACCCGATCTGCTATCTTATCCTTGATCTTCTGAATCTCTGCATCTGATAACGCATCCACAGATGGAACCTTAATTTTCGTTCGTGCATCCGCACGCTTTTTTACCTGATCCACCTTCTTTAAGATCCAATCCTGTTGTTTCTCTATAAATGCTTTTAATTCCCGGTCAGATAATCTCGCCGGAATCCTTGCAAGTACCGTTCCATCCGGTCGCACCTCCAGGCCGAGACTTTTTCTCCCGGATCTTATAACCTGTACCCGGATATTTTCATTTGTCACTTTGTCATTCAGTATTATCTCTGTCAGCATATTTATAGCCGTCTATATTCCCATCCGATTATAGACAGTCTTCACCTCATGATTATAAATTTATTTCTTTATTACAGTGTCAGCACACTGTACTCTTCCAGATTCCACACCTTTGTCACGATATCTGAATAGAACTCCGGCTCATGGCAGACTAACAAAACCGAACCGTGATAATCTTTCAATGCCCGCTTCAATTCGTCCTTTGCATCCACATCCAGATGGTTTGTCGGCTCATCGAGGATCAACAGATTCGTCTCCTGATTGATCAGTTTACACAGGCGTACCTTTGCCTGCTCTCCACCGCTTAATACCTTTACCTTACTCTCGATATGCTTGGTTGTCAGTCCACATTTGGCAAGTGCCGATCGCACCTCATACTGTGAAAATCCCGGAAATTCCTGCCAGATTTCTTCCAGACAGGTATTCTCTGTTCCGGCCATTTCCTGTTCAAAATAACCTTTATACAGATAATCACCCAGATGTACCGTACCGGATATCGGCTTGATGATTCCAAGCAAACTCTTAAGCAGCGTACTCTTTCCTATACCATTTGTACCAACGATCGCGATCTTTTTCTCCACGCTCCATTCGCAGGTTGATCGGTTTGGAAAGTGGTGCCCGTTTGTCATATCCGATCACCAGATCCTCAGTTTCAAAATAACATCTTGCCCGGTGTCCTCGCTTCCTTAAAATAAAATTCCGGCTTTGGGCGTTCCCTGGCAAGTTCTATCACATCCATCTTGTCCAGCTTCTTCTGTCTTGACATCGCCATATTTCTTGTGGCAACACGCGCTTTATTTCTTGCAACGAAATCCTTCAATTCACTGATCTCCTGCTGCTGTTTCCGGTAAGCAGCCTCCTGCTGTGCCTTTCTCGCCTCGTATACTTCCAAGAATTTGTCATAGTTGCCGACATAGCGGTTCAACTCCTGATTCTCCATATGATAGATGATATTTACGACATCATTTAAAAATGGAATGTCATGGCTGATCAGGATAAATGCGTTCTCATATTCATTCAGATAACGCTTGAGCCATTCGATATGTTCCGCATCCAGATAGTTGGTCGGCTCATCCAGCAGCAGAATCTCCGGCTTCTCAAGTAACAGCTTTGCAAGCAAAACCTTGGTACGCTGACCACCGCTCAGATCTGTTACGTCATGATCCAGTCCAAGTTCCAGAAGCCCCAGCGCTCTCGCTACCTGTTCCGTCTTGGCATCGATCATATAGAAATCATGATTTGTCAGAAGATCCTGCAGCGTGCCGACTTCCTCCATCATTTCCATGATCTCATCATCCGTTGCATCCGCCATGCTGTCATAAATCTGGTTGATCTTCTCCTCCATCTCAAACAGATAGGAAAATGCTGACTTCAGCACAGATTCGATCGTCATTCCCTTTTCCAGCACCGCATGCTGATCCAGATAGCCAACACGCACATGCTTGTTCCATTCCACCTTACCTTCATCCGGCGCAAGTGTTCCTGTCACAATATTCATAAAGGTACTTTTACCTTCACCATTTGCTCCAACCAGTCCGATATGTTCACCGGCAAGCAGCCGGAAAGATACATTATTGAAAATGGCTCTGTCTCCAAAACCATGTGTCAAATTTTCTACATTTAAAATCATTCGTCTTACCCTTTTCCGTTTATTTCGTGATAAAGGTTACTATACCTTATGGATGGGATTCAGACAAGAAAGATTTTTAACCAGACTATTTAACTATATTATTTCACATTGCATTTTAGGATAGTAATTCTTTATATAAATAAAATACGGAGTCTGCTATATTTCAATTAAATATACAACCCCGTATCTTACAATTTAATCATTATAATCTACTTTTATACCTAACGAATCTTGTAATCTATGTAATTCTTGTGTTACTTCATCCGCAGTTTCCTTAATAGCATATTTATGATAAAAACTAAATTTAATGTTTGAATTTTTTGCTTCAAAACTTACTTATTTCGTCCCTTAACTCTGATACATCTTCACATTCTTTATCATCTATATATATCTTTGTTTCGGTTACCTTGATCACAATCTCATCTTTATCTTTTGAAGTTTCTTTTGATAATTTTGATGTATTTTCACTTCCTATTTCTCGCCCACTCCCACTTTTCAAATGTAAAAAAACAAATATCACACACCTATAATAATCAATATTCCAATTATAACTCCAATTACACCTTTTAATTACTTTCATCCTTTACTGCCTCTCGTTCATTTAATTCATTCGAATAATATATTATTTTTTTATCTTTTGTCGCAATAGCCATTAATATGTTTTCAATCTCCTTAAAATCATCTGCATATACCCTCGAATAATCAGCTGAAAAAACTAAATATACCATTTTATCAGCATCACCCTCTTTTATTAACGCATCACTAATATATATTTTTAGCTGATTAATTGCATCATTCCAACCATCATCATCCATCTTTTTTATTGAATATTCTTTATATGTTTCACCATCAGTCCCCATTCCATATGTAATATTTCGATATCCATTTTCATTTTTTAAGGAAATATTCATAATAGATATAATTGTGTCCATATATTTATACGATCTTAATAATTCTTCATCTTGTTGAATTCGTTTTAACATAGTTTTTTGATCGCCACTTGTTTTTTCTTCAATCAAACTTTTTTTGTAGTTCCTCAATGATTAATTGATCATTATTTATTGTTTTTTGCATCATTTCTATTTTAGAATTTGCTTGGTCTAAATCACCTTGTTTTTCTTGCGTCAGCTTTGCATTATCTATCATTACCGCAAATATTAATATCATAACTATGTCTAATAATGAAGTAAGTTCTATTACTACATCTCGTATTTTTTCTATTCCTCATCCTCATTTCCCTCTTTAACCTCTAATTGATGAATAAAAAAAATCTGCATCATCTAATATATCCTCCAGTTTCCCAGATATTAATGCATCAAAAGCTTTAAATAAAATTGCAAAAAAATACCCCTAACAACGTTGTTGTCAAAGCAACCATCAAATTATCCATCATATCAACATTTTCTGATATTCTAACAAGCGAAGCAACTGTACCAATTATACCAAGAAGAGGAAATATTGCTGTAATATTGGCATATAATGAATACATAGATAATAAACTTTTTTCACATTTTTCATTGCCATTTTATATCAGCATCTGTAATTGACTCATCTGCCTTTATTCCGAGTCGTTTGACAGCTACAGAAGTACATATTTTCTCTCCTTTTTTTATTTTATCCCTAATTCGTACCCATATAATTATATTAATTATTGCTGTAATGAAAATAATGTAATTGTCATACAAATAAAAAATATTGGCGATTCCATTAATTAATCCTTGCATATGTAAACTCCTTAAAAAATTTATTTATATTGTATCATTATTCAACATATATCGACAATACTATTCCCTATAAAAAAACAATACATCTTGCCAAAAAATTACAAATTGTATTGTTTTTTTTATGATTTAACTTATTTTTTATTTCTACAAATTTACGCCCATTTCATAAGCATTCTTCATAACATCTGCATGTGCGTTTGCTGCGTTCGGATCATCTATTCCACCACCTTCAACCAGTCCACAGAGGTTCGCTTTCTCAAAACAGTCAACCCATCCCTGCAGTCCATTATAGGCTTTTTTTTCAAATACATAAGAACCGGCTTCAGCAGCCGTCGCGATCATATAGATATCACGAAAAGCATAGTCAGCAGAATATAATGGATTCAGGCGATCTAATAGTGTCTTCATCTGACCGCACATCTCATAGTAGTAGATTGGCGTTGCAAATACAATCACTTCTGCATGTTTTAACTTATCCATGATCTCTACCACATCATCTTTGAGCACACAGGCTCCTGTCTTCTGACAGGACAGACAACCAATGCAATACTGGATATTCTTGCTTTTCAAGCTGATATACTCAACATCATGTCCTGCATTCTTTGCGCCTCTGATGCACTCCTTCGCCAGTATATCTGAATTGCTTCCACCTCTTAAACTTGTTGAAACAATCAAAACTTTCTTCATATCTCTACCATCCTTTGTAAACTTACTTCTTGATTCAAATCCTGAATCTTATTGATAATAATTATATAATAAGCCTTGAACCCTGCTCAAGGTCAAGCATTTTTCCCATTCCTTCGATTTTCTTTTTCCCCCACCTATGCTAGAATGTGATTGCAGATGGTATTCGTGTGTGCACTTATCTACTTCTATATTTGTGTATCCTTAACATTCCCAATCAGGGGACGCTTCCGCTCGTTTCGGTCTGCAGCGGTACTAAGATGCCACTTATGTGCCATCAAGTACCGGCGACCTCAAATGCCCCTGTATTGGCAAGTTAAGATACACAAATAACATATAGGTTACGAATGCACACACGAATATCATCTGCAAATACAGCAAGAGGTGATTTTTATGATTCAGATAGATTTGATCACCGGATTCTTAGGTTCCGGTAAAACTACATTTATAAGGAAATATGCCAAATACCTGATCGATCAGGGCTTAAATATCGGCATTCTTGAAAACGATTTTGGTGCAGTCAATGTCGATGCCATGCTGTTACAGGATATTCTCGGTGATAACTGTACACTAGAAATGGTTGCCGGCGGTTGTGATGCCGACTGTCACCGCAGACGATTCAAAACCAAGCTGATCGCAATGGGAATGTGTGGTTATGACCGCGTTCTAGTAGAGCCATCCGGCATCTTCGATATGGATGAATTCTTCGATGCCCTGCACGAAGATCCACTTGACCGTTGGTACACAATTGGAAATGTTATCACGATCATTGATGCCACACTGGAACAGAATCTCTCCGATGCTTCCCGTTATCTTCTGGCTTCTCAGGTGACACAGGCCGGCACTGTCTTATACAGCCACTCACAGGAAGTCACACCGGAACAGTTAGCCTCTACCAAAGAGTATGTAAAACAGTCATTTGACATTCTGCACTCTAAATCCACGCCAAAGCAGATAGTTCTGGAAAAGGACTGGAAAGATCTGACCGATGAGGACTACAAAGCAATCCTCTCATCCGGCTATCAGGATGCCAATTATACAAAACTCTGGTTTGATGACAAACAAACCTATGACAGTCTGTATTTCATGAATATGAATTTTACAGAGGATTTCTTAAAAGAAAGCTGCCAGAAGATCCTGCACGATCCAGCCTGCGGCAAGGTCTTCCGAATTAAAGGGTTCCAGAAGCTCGCTGATGGAAGCTGGATATCCATCAATGTCACCCACCAGAAGGCCGAGATTGAGCCGATTCCAAATGGGCAGGCAATCCTGATCGTCATCGGCGAAGGTTTGAATCAGGAAGCTATAGAAGGATATTGGGGAAAATCGAAGCCTTGAGCAAATTTTCTCTATATTTTCTCCCCTCTCTGTGGTATTCTCTTATAGGGCACTTCATTTTCTTAAGTGTCTTCCGTATATTGATTAATTTACGAAGGAGAATTTCAAAAAATGAAACGCATTGGCTTCGACAATGACAAGTACCTGTCCATGCAGTCTGCGCACATCAGGGAACGTATCGAACAATTTGGAGATAAACTGTATCTGGAATTTGGCGGCAAATTATTTGACGACTATCATGCCTCCCGTGTACTTCCGGGATTTGCACCGGACAGTAAGCTTCAGATGCTTTTACAGCTTGCAGATCAGGCAGAAATGATCATCTCGATCAACGCCGCTGATATCGAGCGCAATAAGATCCGTCACGATCTGGGCATCACATACGATCAGGATGTTATCCGTCTGATCGATGTATATAAAAAAAAGAAAGGGCTGTATGTCAGCAGCGTGGTTATCACACGATATGCCGGACAGCCATCTGCCGATATTTTCCAGAAGAAACTGGAAGCGATCGGCATCAAGGTCTACCATCACTATTCCATCGAGGGTTATCCGAATAACATTGACTATATCGTAAGTGATGAGGGCTATGGAAAAAATGATTATGTAGAGACAACCCGTCCGCTTGTCATTGTTACTGCACCGGGTCCGGGAAGCGGCAAGATGGCGACCTGTCTGTCACAGCTCTACCATGAGAACAAGCGTGGCATCAAGGCCGGCTATGCCAAATTTGAGACTTTCCCGATTTGGAATATCCCACTTAAGTGCATCCGGTCAATCTGGCTTATGAAGCCGCTACCGCAGACCTAAACGATGTTAATATGATCGATCCTTTCCATCTGGAAGCTTATGGGGAAACAAACCGTCAACTACAATCGTGATATCGAGATCTATCCGGTTCTGGCTTCCATGTTCGAAGGGATCTATGGTTACTGTCCATACAAATCCCCCGACCGATATGGGTGTAAATATGGCGGGAAACTGCATTATTGACGATGAAGCCTGCAGAGAAGCGTCCAAGCAGGAAATTATCAGACGATATTATCAGTCTCTGAACCGTTTCGTCAAAGACGAAGCGACCAAAGACGAAGTATACAAACAGGAACTTATCATGAAGCAGGCGAAGATCACAGTCAATGATCGTGCTGTTGTTCCGGTTGCAAATAACCTTGCACAGGAAAATGGTTCCGCCGCCGCAGCCTTAGAACTGCCGGACGGAACGATCGTTACCGGTTCCACTTCCGATCTGCTCGGTCCTGCATCTGCTGGTATTATTAAATGCAATTAAGGTACTTGGAAATATTGATAAAAATACACATCTGATCTCACGTACCTTTATAGAACCGATCCAGCACTTAAAGACCGGATACCTTGGCAGCAAGAATCCTCGTCTTCATACCGACGAAGTTCTGATCGCATTATCCATGTGTGCTGTATCCGATCCAAATGCAAAGCATGCATTGGAACAGCTTCCAAAGCTGTCCGGCTGCCAGCTCCATGTATCATCGATCCTGTCCACAGTCGACATGACAACCTTTAAGAAGCTCGGCATTGAACTTACAAACGAAGCCGTATACGAAGGTGCTGCTACGCAGGAGAATGCATAGAGAATCATAAAAAAGCCAGATAAACACAATAATTAATGTTTATCTGGCTTTTTTGCCCTATAACGCTCTTTTTACAACCGCATATTTAACAATATCCTGCATGTCCTGATAACTATCCAACACCATATCACGGACACCCCTACTTCTTCAGAAAATGCTCCCGGTTCGGGAATTCCTGTCGAAAGGCTTCAAGTGCTGCCTGTTGGAATACCGCAAACTCCTTATCCATATGAAGCATATGCGGTGTGGCAAATGCGATCGTGCTGACCTGATCTGCGATCTTCTTTGCTACACTTTCATCGGATAACTGCCCCATGCCAAATACAACAGAAGTAAATCCACGTCCGTTCTTGCTAACACCGATCAGCTTCAGGAAAGCATTTTTAATCTCATAAAATATCATTTCCTGCTTCTCGATATCCAGATTGTCATAGTTTCCGAGGAATAAACCTGTCAGGACTTCCGCAGCCTGCTTTTTCTTTTTCTGTGCGCCAAGGCTCATGCCGCCACCTTCTGCGATATATTTCATCTGCATCAGATAGCCCACAAATGCATCATTCTTTGGTTTTCGTTTGCCATACCGGGCAATCCAGAGCTTCTCTCGAAATGCGTCCAATTCGTCCTTTGGATCTCCTGTATGTTCTTTTAGAAATGCCTGTCGTTTCTCAGCATCAATTTCATTATAAAAAGATTCAATCCATATATCCTGCATACCTGCAAACCTCCTGCTGCATAGCTATTTTTGCAAAAATTCATCCACATTATCGACATCGACCTTACGATACTGTGCCATATAATACCGTTCATCCTCAAGTCCTAATACGCTCACATCATTTCCACGGAACAAGGCTACTGCAATCAGTGCAATCTTTCTTGCCTGTGCTTCTCTGTCATTATAGACAGTTCCTTGCATAGTGCCCAGCCGAACAGCTTCCAGCGCATCATCTAATCCATCGATACCAAAGATGACCGGATAATCACTCTGCATATATCCGGCATTCTTATAAGCCTCGACTGCACCGAGTGCCATCTCATCATTATTGGAAATAAGCATTTCTATCTGATCCCCATATTGACTGATCAACCGGCTCATTCGGTTCTCTGCCTGTGCGCGGTTCCAGTCTGCAAACTGATAGGTCAGTTTCTCAAGCTTTCACACCATTTTCAAGAATGGTCTTTACCGAACAGTCTGTCCGGCTGATCGCATCCTGATGTCCGGCTTCACCCTCTAAGAGTACATACTGGATCTTACCATCCTGATTGCGATCCACCTCCGGATGATTCTTTATATATTCCGCAGCAATCTCCCCCTGCATCTCGCCGGACTGTGCTGCATCACATCCGACATAATACAGCTTATCCCATTGCAGCAGATCCTCTCTTACCGGCTCTCTGTTAAAGAAAATTACCGGAATATTATTCTGTCTTGCGAGTCTTATAATATTTGACGGAGCAGTTCGATCGACCAGATTTACACAAAGCACATCGCATCCGGCATCGATCATTTCCTCCACCACTTCATCCTGCTCCTGCTGACTGTTATCTCCGCTTCTGACTGATACGATAACCTTCATATCACTTGCTTCTAATGCTTTCAGATCCTCCTTCAATATATCTGTCATTGCATTGATAAACGGATCATCCGGCGTATACGTAACAACGCCGACCCGCAGAGTTCTGTCTTTCTGATTTTTCCTGCTGTCGCAGGATACCAGAGACATCATAACTGCCAATATGCATATACAGGCTATTATTTTTCTTATTTTCTTTCTATTCATACGAATATAAAAACCTTTCTGTCTCTTCCGAAAACAGGTCATCCTTATAGATTACCCGTATCGCTTCTTCATGACTTTTTAATGTATATAATGGTCGTCCAAGTTTCTTTGCGAGCTCATTTACACTCTCATAACCGATGCTGTACCCATCCGGCACAACAAGGCATTTAATCTTGTTGTAATCAAGCAGGGCTATGGATTTCATGCTTGTACCTACCCCATATATTTCTGCCCCTTTATAATACCCATTTTCAGCATTTTCTCCGAGTGTATCGAGAGCTTCTGTATCCATAGCTGCTATATAATCAACCGCTTCCAGAGAATCCACCGCCTTACAGGTATCTTTACCGCTATTCTGATTATATGTCCAGACAAACCTCTCACAGTTATATCCTGCAAGTGCATCGGTAAGTCCCTTTACACGGCTGACACTTGCCTCAGTCTCTGCCCGTCCGACAATCACTCCGATCTTCTTGCCTGCCGACTTATCTGTATCATTTTTATGATCTGCCTGCCGAGAGTATAGCCGATCTGATAGTTATCCGGCTTTATCGTTACAAATCCGGTGGATTCTGTGTCATCTGCCATATATGCATCCTCCGTTATCAGAACAAAGGTCTCTTTCTCCGCCTGCAAAGACGTAAGCATATCTTTTGTATCTGTTCCGGGAGCCGGACAGATGATAAATGCATCCACATCATTTTCAAGCTGTTCATCGATCAGCTCTTTTTCATCATCATCTACACTTACGATCTCATCTGTATTACAGATGATCAAATGAATATTATTTACCTGCGCAGACTGCTTCAGTCCATTAACCAGACCTTCCCATCTGGTATTACCGGAATCCGGAAGAATAACTGCCACACGTTTCTGTGGATTATCTTCCCGAAAGATCCGGTTGATAAATATACCGGCAATGGCAACCAGGATCAGCTCTGCTATGAGGAAAGTAATTCTATTTCTCTTCATCTGTCACTCTCCCCTTTCCATAATTTTGTGTTTCAAGCTGTTCCCGATTCTCCTCTGTATATGGAATAGCCGGTATGTGGATCACAATCCTTGTACCCTCGTCCGGCTCACTGTAAACCTCCAGACCATATTCATTTCCAAACATCAACTGAATTCTGGAATGAACATTGATCAGACCGACACCTGAACCATGTTTTGGTACTTTGTTATTATCTTTTAATATATTCTCTACAATGTCCTCATTCATTCCCATACCATTATCTTCTACGGAAATATATATATCGTCGTCCTTTTTCTCTCCCCGGATCGTGATTTTGCCGCCGTCATCCTCATCCATATTCCCTACACCATAATAAATGGCATTTTCAAGAATCGGCTGAACGATCAGCTTTTTACTGCTACAGTACTCATTAATCTCTTCATCAATATCAAATTCGATCTGAAAACGCTCCTTATATCGAACTTTTTGAATATTCATATAACTTCTGCTATGTTGGATCTCATCCGATATTCTGATCACCGTTCTGCCCTTTGACAGACTGATACGAAGCAGCTTTGCAAGCTCTGAGATCATAAACACCGCATCCAGGTTCTTCTTTGCTTCTACCATCCATGTGATGGATTCCAAGGTATTGTAGAGGAAATGCGGATTGATCTGGCTCTGCAGCGCATCCATCTCACTCTTTCTTCGTTCCGTCTGTTCCCGTATGATCTCCTGCATCAAAGCTTCGATCTGTTCATAGGATTTCTGAACGGAATATCCCAGATGACGGATCTCGGACGATCCACCGATGTAGATATCTGTCGGACCACCTGCCTCATATGCTTTGACTGATTCATTTAACTTCAGAATCGGCCTGGATATCTTCTTCGAAATAATACGGTTCACACCTAAAAGCATCATCATAAGAATGATAACTGTTGTAATGATATAATACCGGAACCGATTGATGCTCGCGATCTGTACACTTTCCGGAACTACACCGACCACCTTCCATCCGGTATAAGCAACACTATTTACGATCACATTGCTTGTCCTGCCATTGACCGTAAGTTCATATGTTCCATCCTCATAGGTTGCTGCATCTCTGTATTCTTCTTTGAAATATCCTCTGTCCATATCGGTTCCGCGCGGATGATAGATCATCTGACCATCACGGCTGCACAGGTAATAATAGATGCCATTTGACGCATCGTTGATCCGCGCCAATGTATCCTCTATCACCGAATATTTCATATCGACCAGAAGGACACCACTTCCCGGCTGCTCACCATCGTTGATATCAACTGAACGGCTGAGAGATACAACCCAGTAATATCGATATGTGCCATCGACAAACAGATTCTGGATATGCGGTATAGAGAAATGAATATTCTCGATATCTGCCTCTGCTATGCATCCTGATACCAGTCCTGTTCCGACGGTTCCACAGCATCCTTCTGTACCGCGACCGGTTCTGCCGTAAGAAGATTTCCTTTATCATCATATAATGCCATACTCTGAATTTTATCGGCATTAATCTCATATAACAGACTGAACTGCCGGTTAAAATCCCGACTGGAAATATCATATTCCTGAATAATATTATAATTCACCGCATTCGTAATCTGACGCACATTTAACAGATCCGCATCCAGCTTTTCAACAGTATTTTCCACCATATTTTCCGTATTCGTGACCGCAGTCTGCTTAATTGCCATCTTAAAACGATTATACAACAGCAGACCCATGATAACGGTTGTGATGATCGTCAGGGCAGTAAGCACCGTCATAATGATCGACTGAATATCAAAACCTATAAATCTGCCGTGATAAAACCACCCCCGAAGACGTCCGATAATAGAACTTTCATTTTTCTTCTTTTTATTCTTTCTTATATCCTTCAACACGCTTCCCCTTATTTACCCTTTATTTTTTCAGATGCTCCGTTCTGTATTTGGATGGCGAAACCCCAAAACGCTTCTTAAATACATAACTGAAATAATTTGCATCAAGATAACCGACCCGCTCTGCAATCTGATAACTTTTCTCATTTGTTTCGAGAATCAGTTCTGCCGCATGATCCATCCGGTAATCGGTCAGATATGTTACAAATGCTTTTCCTGTCTCTTTTTAAATACACTGGAAAAATAAGAATTCGATACTCAAGTGCCGAGCACACGGTATCCAGGGAAAGATTCGGCTCCATATACCTGTCATGCACCAGATTCTGCGCATCTGTAACCATACGTCTCGATGTACTGTTTCTGGCATTTTTCAGCTCCTCACTGATGGCTTTTGCCGAATCAATCATCCACGCGGTTAATGTGCTTTCATCCATCTCCGGTACACGTTCGTATGGATTTCCGACATTACCGCAAAACTCATTAAAATCTATAAAATTATTAGCACAGAATCGATAAAATGCTCCCACCATCTCCATGATCGCAAGGTTATACTGGTTCACAGTCTGCGCATTATTGTGAAGCTTCTCCACTTCCTTCCGCACCGACTGTTCAAGTGTCTCCGGTACTCCCAGATGAATAGCCTTGAACAGATCATGCATCTTTGTATCCTCCGGCTGGATCAGGATCTCCTGCTCCTTCGGTGCGATCTCACCAATATTGATCGCACGGCTCGTTCCATATAATACACGATAAGAAACTGCTTCTCTTGCTCCATCATAAGAAGAATTAACGCTGATCAAATTATCACAGACTCTTCCGATTCCCGCAGTCACAACAGCTCCCATAACACGATATGCCCATTTGCAGAATCGGTCACAGGCATCTGTAAATGCAACGACCATTTCTTCCGTTTCCAGTTCTATGATCATAAGCGCATTTCCCAGATATGTGAACATATGATTCTTCCATTCCGGTGCTAAACGATCCTTGATCTCATGCTCGACTGACATGGCAAGCAGCAATGGATTCATACCATCCGGAACATGATGCTCCGAGGTATGAAAGATCGCACAGCAATAATACGGTCCTTTTATATCGATCTGATACGCATTCAAAAATTTCTCGCAATATTCTTCATTTACACGACCCTCGATCAACGAAACAAACAGATTCGTCTGAAGCACCGGAATGGAATCCTTTAGATAATTCTCAAGCTTTGTTACATTCAGACGTTCTTCTCTCTCCTTATCCAGCGTCTTTTTCAATCGTTTCATACATTCCGTAAGCTCCAGCGCATTGATCGGTTTCAGCATGTATTCCTCTACTTCCAGATGAACCGCTTCCTTCGCATATTCAAACTCATCAAATCCTGTAAAAATGATGATATGGATATTCTGATATTCTTTATTCAATCTTCTGGCAAGCTCCAGTCCATCCATATATGGCATCTTGATATCCGTTATCACGACATCCGGCTGCTGCTTCTCCACAAGCTCCAGTGCTTTCACACCATTTGTCGCACTTCCAACGACTTCAAATCTAATATATCCCAATGAATTCTCTGTTCGATCGCATCGATTACTTCCACCTCGTCATCGACGAGTACCACTTTTATAATTATCCATATCTCATTCCTCTTTTTATTCTTTCTATCTGTTCCTTATTATAACAAATCTACGTTCAGAATGAACCCCAAAATCCCGTTTTACCGTATATATCCCAAATAAAATAGCAGCGTACTCCTGATATTTTTAAAAAGCCGCCCCGTTCAGTCTGGAGCCTGCATCTGTCAGCCTGACAGAAAGCATATCAAAGACGAACGGAGCGGCTTTTGATTTATATCGTTTTTTTTGTGAGCGATTATTACATTTCCTTACTTCTTCTGTACATACTTGAGACAGTCAAGAGTTACAGCCGCAAGGATGATGATACCTTCGAAAATGAACTGAAGGTTTGTATCAATACCAAGGATTGTCAGTGAGTATGTTAATGATGTGAAGATAAGTACACCAGTTACAACACCGGAGATCTTACCGATACCACCTGTAAATGATACACCACCAACTACACAGGCTGCAATGGCATCCATATCCCAGCCCTGTCCATAAGCAGCACTACCGGAACCTACCATTCTGTTACATTCAAGCCATGAACCGAATCCGTAAAGGATACCTGCAAGGATGAATGCGCCAAGTGTTACTTTAAATACTGAGATACCTGAAACTGCTGCTGCTTCCGGGTTTCCACCTACAGCGTACAGATTCTTACCAAATGTTGTCTTGTTCCAGATGAACCATACAACAATGATTGCTACAATTGCCCAAAGAATAATAGATGGGAAGCTGCCAAATGTAGGGATGAACATGCTAGGGATGGAAGAATCAATCGCACCGAATGATACACCCTTTGTTGCGTATGTTACTAAACCAAAGATAATCAGCATGTTCGCCATGGTCGAGATGAAAGGATGCATCTTGTACTTCGCCATGAAGAAACCTGCGATAACTTGCAAATACTGTTGTAAGAATTATACAGGCTACCAGGGCAAGAATTGCTCTAGGAGCGGCCGGAATATTTGAGAAATCAAAGATATGTCCGAATACGCCACCTGTGTTAGGGCCGTTATGCATGATGATAGTTGCTGTAACCATACCCATACCTACCATACGTCCGATGGAAAGGTCAGTACCTGTAAGTAAGATCAGACCGGCAACACCGAGTGCAAGGAACATTCGAGGAGATGCCTGCTGTAAGATATTCAGGATATTGGTAACGGTTAATAACTGTGTATTCTTAACGATTGGTGTGATAATACAAAGTGCAATGAAGATCAGGATGATTACGATATACAGACCGTTCTTATAAAGGAACTGGGATGTATTAAATGTGTATTTGTAATTCTCGATCTTCTGAGCCTGCTTCTGACCAAATGTGTATTTGGACATCCGTAAGAGATCGATCAGATGGAACTTATGTGCAAATGCATCATGCTTTCTGTCCTTAAAATCTCCTGTAATCTGGATTCATGAGACATCTGTGCATCAAACAATCTGTTCTTATATACATATTTCTCATCTTTGATCTCATCTGCAGCGGACAGCTTGGAAGTGTCTGTTCGTGCTCTGTCTTGATCGTTGCACGAACCTTCTCATACGCTTCGTTTTCTGCTGCTTTTTCTGCCTCGCAGCTTGCAACTACTTTATCATAGTATTTGCTGTTATAATTCTCGGAAAGGTACTTTTCTGCTTCTGCGATCAACTTGGATACTTTATCCTTGTTTGCTGCTTCCACACTCTTTGCTTTTTCCAGTCCGGCTTTTGCTGCTGCAACTGCTTTTGTTCTCTCATCCTTTGATAAGTTCTTGTCTTCCTTCGCAATTGCGATCTGGTTCTTATAGCTCTGAACCTTGTCAGATCCGTCTACACGGAGTGCATCGATCTGTGACTGTATTTTTTCCTACATATTCATCAATCGGCTTTAAAAGCGCTGCTTCTGCATCAGCCGAAAGGATCTTACTTTTATCTGCCATAACCAAAACTCCTCTCTATTACAAATATTTCGCACTAAGTCTTAATAATTCTTCCTGGTTGGTCTCTTTTGTGTTTACAATTCCTGCAAGATGACCGTTCGACATAACACCGATACGGTTTGTGATACCAAGGATCTCAGGCATCTCTGAGGATACAACGATGATCGTTTTACCCTGCTTTTCCATGTTAATGATCAGTTCATAGATCTCATACTTGGCTCCTACATCAATACCTCTTGTAGGATCATCCATCATAAATACGTTAGGCGAACGCTCCAGCCATTTACCGAAGATAACCTTCTGCTGGTTACCACCGGAGAGGTTTGCGATCATATCATCCGGTCCCATACATTTTGTATGCATGACCTTGATCTCCTCTGCGGTTGCACGAACCATATCGTCATGGCTAAGTGCGATTCCGCTCTTATAATGGTTCATATTTGCAATTGTTGTATTAAATGTGATATCTGCTTTCAGGAAAAGTCCGTTTGCTTTTCTTTCCTCTGTGATCAGGGCAAAACCATGATCCATGGCATCCTTTGGTGATGAGAAGTTCATCATCTTGCCATTATAAAGTACATTTCCTGCTGCTCTTGTACGCATACCGAATATGGTTTCAAGGAGCTCTGTACGACCTGCACCTACCAGACCATACAGTCCGAAAATCTCACCTTTCTTAACATCAAATGTAATGTTCTGGAGCTTTGGTGCATACTTTGTTGACAGGTTCTGTACGGAGAGAACTGTCTCACCAGGCTCATTGTCTACAGGTGGGAATCTATTGTCAAGGGAACGACCAACCATTGCGGAGATCAGTTCGTTCATGTTTGTGTCCTTACTGTCTTTTGTCATTACCAGACTACCATCTCGAAGAACGGATATCTGGTCACAGATCTCGAAGATCTCATCCATTTTATGTGATATATAAATCAGGGGAAATACCCTGTTCTTTTTAACTGTCTCATCATCTTGAACAGCTTTGCAACCTCAGGTGCTGTCAGTGAAGATGTCGGCTCATCAAGTACAATTACTTTTGAGTTGTAAGAAATAGCCTTTGCGATCTCACACATCTGACGCTGCGATACTGACATTTTTCTTCATCGGCTGTGTCAGATTTACGGTAATACCGAGCTTTCTGAACAGATCCGAAGCTTCTTTTTTCATTCTGCCTTCGTCGATCACTCCAAGGGAATTCTTTGGGTATCTTCCAAGGAACATGTTATCTACAACACTTCTTTCAAGACACTGGTTAAACTCCTGGTGTACCATTGCCACTCCGTTTTCAAGGGCATCCTTTGGACCTGAGAAGTTTACTTCTTTACCATCTAATATTATAGTTCCTTCGTCCTTCTGATAGGTTCCGAAGAGACATTTCATCATTGTCGATTTTCCGGCACCGTTCTCACCCATAAGACCCATGATCGAACCCGGTTTCACATTCAGATTGATGTGATCCAGAACCTTGTTTTTTCTACCGAATGATTTGCTCATGCCCTGAATCGATAAGATGTATTTATTCTTATCTTCTGCCATATCTCTACTTCCCTTTCTTAGTAAAAAGAAGGGTATCAAATCTTGTATCTGACACCCCTCTGAGTTAAATCATTATTGCCTGCCGATCCGTTATCTTATTTGTTAAGAAGTGTTGTGTATGATGCTGCATTATCTGTCTTAACCATGTTGATCGCAAATGCGTCATATTCGCTCGGGTTACCAAGACGGTTTGTAATGTTGGATTCTGTCTGACCATCACCACCGATGTAATCTACTTTCAGGTTCAGCAGATCATCGTAGTTCTGAAGCAACGGCTGATAGGTAGAGCTTAAGAAGTTATCAGAAGCATTGTAGATATCAAGCCATACTTTCTTTGTTGGGCTCTTGCTTGAATCAAGCTGTTTTGAAACCTTGTCATAAACCTTTGTTGAATCTGTGAAATCCTGATAGTTTTCAGCAGTTACTGCTACGTTTAATGCGTAGTATGATCTTTCTTCCTCGCTATATCTGTAATCTTCACCTTCTGTTAAGCAGTTGCCGGCTTCATCTGCTGTACCGATACCTGTATCAACGTCTACACCATCAAGTGCGTTACGAAGAACTCTGAGTGTTAAGTAAGCCTGAACATCTGCATGCTGTGAAATTGTTCCGCCGTAACCTTCTGCAATAGCTGCCACTGCATCGCTGTTAGCATCGTATCCAAATGTAGGAACCTTGTTATCCTTTGCCCATGCATTGAACATTGACATTCCCATACCATCGTTATTTGAAACAACTACATCAATCTGATCACCGAATGAAGCTGTCCATGTTCCAATTGCGTTTCCTGCTGTTGCTGCATCCCATGTAGCACCTGCTGAGTTCTTCATTTCCTGTGAAGCAAGCTCACGGATTGTATATGTCTTACCACCTACATCAAGCTTTGCATCCTGAACAACTTTTGCTGATCCGTCTACGTTTGTACCTGCAAAGGTGTTGAATCAACTGCACCATTTGCATCAACTCCTGTGCCAAGTGCTGAACGAACACCACGAGTACGAGCGATTGAGTCATTGTGTCCGATATCACCGATTGCTAAAACGTATCCGATAACACCATCACCGTTACGGTCGATTGTTGCTGCATTTGCTTTGATATAATCAAGTACCATCTGACCCTGAAGCTCAGCACCCTGGTTAGCATCGAAGCCTACATAATAAGTATCTTTGTTGAAGCTTAATGCTTCCTTATCAAGTTCTCCTGTTGAGCTGTTGGATGGCTGACGGTTGAACCAGCAAAGTGGCTTATCCTTATTTGCAACTCCGCTTGAGCTGCTTCCGCCTGATCCGCCTGATCCGCCTGATCCACATCCTACCATTGATAATGCAAGTGTTGCTGCTGCAACGACAGCTATAATTTTTTTCTTTCTCATATTTCATTCCTCCTGTTTGTACATTTTGTTTATTTTTTCGCTCTGTCTCATTGACTAAATTTCATTATAATGTGACAAAGCAGGAAGAAAGAATAGAATATTTTTGGATTTATTAGCAATTTTTTTTGGATTTATTAATATTTTTTTATGTTTATTTTGACGAACCAGTCTATATGTTCTGATAATAATTCATATATTATTTTACTTTTCTTTGTAATATAACTGACAATGGCAGTATCCCTCAAACTCCGGATCATTGATCTGCTCCCGGAATTCCTTACAGATACATTTATTCTCCGGTATCTTTTCAAGCCTGCACGGACAATATCCATCCTTCCTTTTTAGTCCTTCTTTTACAGCTGCAACTATTTCTGTATTATCATTGAATCGTACTTTTTCCCATTATTAATCCTCCATTGATCTGAATTCTCTTGATATTTTCAGTCTATCATGAAGCAGCTCCGCATTCTACAACAGATTTCATTTTTTGCATCCGCTACATGAAATGTCACTATATGTGCATGAAATGTCAGTCGATTTGATCAGAACTATGCTATAATGAACTCAGGTCAATGAGTACGCCTGTACAAATGACGATCAACGACCGGCTTATCATATATTTGTTAAGCCATGATAAGGAGTAGATTTTTTGATACATATAGCGATTTGTGACGACAGCAAACAGGAGCGGCAGATACTGGCAGCGCTTTTCAAACGATATCAGGAGCTTCATGCCACACCGCTTCAGATCCATATATTTCAAAATGGCTTCTCATTACTGGATGCCATTGATCAGGGAAAACGATTTGATATTACGATATTGGACATTTTAATGCCCGGAGAAAACGGAATTGAGATTGCGAGAAACATCAGAGCTTCCGGGGCAGATACCGAGATCATCTTCCTGACAAGTTCTCCGGAATATGCGGTAGACAGCTACGAAGTAAAAGCCCAGAACTATCTGTTAAAACCGGTAACCGAAGAAAAATTTTTTGCCTCCATAGATTCCATTCTTGCCGAACTGGATGAGAAAGATACCGCAAGCTTCATCATTTATACGACAGAGAAGCAGTACAGCCGGATCCGGGTATCCTCTCTGGTCTATGGTGAGGTCACACACAGAACCATCACCTTACATCTGGCAGATCAGACCATGATCTCTGCCGTAATGACCTTTACGGAATTTCAGGATATTCTGAAAGCCTATCCGGGCTTTATATATCCACACCGTTCTTATGCGGTAAATATGAATTACATTCAATATGTTACGAAAAGCGATATCATCCTGACAGACGGCCAGAAGATTCCGCTTTCCAGAAATAACTACATGAAGATTTCGGAACAGTTTTTAAATTTTGCCTATACGAACTCTTTTGGAAAATAATAAGGAGACAATGATATGAGCTTCCTCTGCGACAGTATTTATTTTATTACCGTATTCCTCTTTGGTTCAGCAGCAAGCGTATGTTTTACCGGTGTTCCTTTTAACCGGAAAAATATACTCTCTCTGTCTGTTTTCTGTGCCCTCGACGGAATACTTCAGATCATTTCTTTCGCAGTCTTCGGACAGGAGATCTCCAGAGGGCTGTATCCGGTCGTTGTACATCTTCCGTTGGTGCTTTTTCTCTGGCTGATATACAAATGCTCATGGATCACTTCAATCGTCAGTGTCTTAACTGCCTATATGTGCTGCCAGATTCCTCTCTGGTGCGGACTGGCCGTTCGCTTATTTTCTGACAATAAGATCATCTATACGATCGTTTATGTCGGATGTGCCTTTGTAACCTTTTATTTCCTATACCACTATGAAGCAAATCTGACGCAGCATTTTATGCCAAAAGCAAATAAATCCGTCTATATTCTTGGCATTCTTCCGCTCTGCTACTATCTTTTCGATTATGCCTCTACGATTTATACCGATATGCTTTATACCAGCAACGAATTTGTAGTTCAGTTTATGCCGTCCATTTGCTGCATTTTCTATTTTGTTTTTATCTTTTATTATTATCATAAACTGGAAGAACTGGAACAGGCAGAACGCCTGGCAGAATCTCTCTTCATATGCAGCTTACACATGCTGCCATTGATCTGAATCATATGCGCACCATGCAGACACAGGCAGCCTCCTACCGTCATGATATGCGCCATCATTTTACTTATTTGCAGGCACTTGCAGGAACCGGGAATCTGGATAAGATTCAGGAATATATACAAACCGTCCAATCCGACTTAGATGCGATCACTCCAAAACGCTTCTGTTCAAATGAGCTGATCAATCTGCTTCTGTCCGCCTATGATACAAAAAAGCGGAATCAGAGGGTATCTCCCTGCTGGTTCAGGCTTCTATCCCTGCGGAGCTTCCTTTGTCCGACACAAAGCTATGTGCGATTCTGTCAAATGCTCTGGAAAATGCGCTCCATGCATCGATCGAAACAGAGGAAAAATTCATACAGGTTCAGCTCGCCGAACGGAATCAGACGCTTCTGATCCAGATCAGCAATCCGTTTATCGGAACGGTTGCTTTTCAAAATGGGCTGCCTGTCTCCACGCAGAACAGGACATGGTTTCGGAACTAAGAATATTGCTGCGATCACAGACTCCTATCATGGTCAGTTCCAGTTCTTTGCAAAAGACGAGATCTTCACCGTCAGAGTATTACTGCCGCTGGTAGAAACCTGATACTTCTTACTCTGTCCGTCCGAAAAGCTCATATATGATCACATCACGCTATGATCAGCAACCAGCCATCATTCTCAGCTTCATTTTTCCATTTTACAAACAAATATACAATATAGAAATAGCCATGCAACTATTTTCTTTGTTCATCATTTTCCTTCGAACTGCCTTCATTTGCCTTTGCCATCCGTATGAGTTTTTCAAAGGATTGAGCAAAACGTAAATCATCATCTTCTGTACGTTTCCTCGGTCCTTTCATATGATGCTTATGAGAACTTCGCCTTGCTTTCTTGTTAAGATGCCGTTCCATCAGCATCTGGTCAATATTTTCATTTGTATACCACTTACCGGATTGATGAATGGCATATGCTCCTTTACCAAGTGCCATGGCAGCAACGCCATAATCCTGTGACACTACGATATCCCCTTTATGGCATATGCTGATCAGCTTATAATCTACTGCATCCGCACCGGCACCAACCACTATCACTTCACTGTAATCAGAATACAGCACATGGTTCGTGTCACAAAAGTGTAGTTGGTATATTATATTTTTCTGCGATCGTCTCAACAATGTCCACTACCGGACACGCATCTGCATCAACAAATATCTGCATTATTATTTCTCCATCTAAATCATCCTTATCAGCCTTCACCCACTTAAGAAAAGCCTTATTCGCAAAATCAAATAAGCCTAATGAAATTCCATAAAGATTACACTATACTTTTAATCCAATTTTTTTACAAATGCCTTAATCATAAATGCACAGAAATACGGAAACGTATATATATTGTTTACATATCCAACATTAAAATCACCAAGCTTAATTCCGTTTTTTATATCACTGTAATTTTCATTTTTTATCAGCGAAGACAAAGATTTTGATCTGGCGTTGTTTGATTTAACTTCTACCGGCAGCAACTCACTTTTTGATCTGACAAAAAAATCTTCCTCTAAAGTTGAGTTTTCTTTTTTATAGTAAAATAACCCCAATTTCTGTTTAATAAAGGCTTCAGCTACAAAATTTTCATATAACGCGCCCTTATAAACACCAAGGTTCTTATTTACACGTAAATCCTCCTGTGCTTCTTCATCAAGTGCAGAAATCAGTAATCCCGTATCCGGATAATACAACTTAAATTTTCCTTCATCTACATTTCCTTTAAGTGGCAGCTCAGGATAGCCAAGGCACTGACACTCTATAATAACTCCTGCATCAATTAACCATTCAATGCAACCGGTATATTCCCTTGATCTGGCATTTTTATCTATTTTATTAAACTGAAACTTCTTATTTTCTTTTCGCTAACTGAGAGGGCACACTTCTATATACACTTATGATTTTTTGCCTGATCCAGCCCTTTCTGCTGCATATTTACGAACATCCTCCTCATAATCAAGCCTGATCTGTTCTTGCACAGCAGTCGATCCGGAAAATGTACCTGTTTCTATATACCCTCTGATTACATCCGGCATTCCACCTAATACACAGTAATCCAGAAACAATGCCTTATATACATTTAATTCCGTTTCGTTAAATGGCTTGAGCTCAATCATATGCCTTAAAATGTCATCTATGTGTTCCTGCGTATATCCTTTTGCCCACAAAAATTCTTCAAAGTCCATAGAATACATTTCATAATCCGTTTTGTTTCCAACGCTATTACTATGAATCTTCTTATAATTAATCCCAAGCATAGAACCACTGCAAATAATATCGAACCTTCTGTCTATATTAAATGATTTCAAACATGTGGCTACATCCGGATATTCCTGTATTTCATCAAAAATTATAACTGTCTCCCCAGGAACAAATTTCAAATTTGGATCAACCAAAGAAATATTCTTTATTACCGTGTCTACATCCATAGCCATCACTTACAATTGCACGAAATCTTTTATCCAACACAAAATTTATATATACAACATTTGCATAGACATTACCTGCAAAATGTAATATAGACTCTGTTTTTCCAATCTGTCTTGCACCTTTTATGATTAATGGTTTATGCGATATATCTTCTTTCCAATTCAAAAAAAAGTCATCTATTTTTCTCTTAAAATACATACTTCTACCTCCTCACAGAATACTATATCACATAATTATAGCTTTTACTAACTTATTTTTCACATTTTATGAGTGTGTATAATTATTAAAATCACATTTTATTATTGCATTCCGCCTGTATCACAAATGGGACCCATTTACTGCTGCGTCCCTGCTCACTTATTTATTTTTCTCCCTATCCTTTTTCCTTTGATTTTCTGCAATATTTCTAAATATCTTTCTTGAGATAAGATAAGTTTATCATCCATTAATTTTATTATTTCCTTAAGAACACACGTAAAATCATTAATCTCTGTTGTTTTCCCTTCAAATACCCGTACAAAAATGCCTTCATGCTTTGAAAAGCATACCACTTCTCCATCACCATTAATTTCCCCAATTATAACCAATCCTTCTGGTACATATTCAGAATGGAATTCATTCGGTCCCCAAAATGTTGCTATATTACCTGCTATACGACATTTTCCTGAAAATCTAAGCCACTCCTTATATGATTCTGGTATTTTCGCTCTGTTTCTCTCCTCCCAATTTATCATCTCTTCTTCCTAATAATATGTGGTATATATGATTATTTTTTTGTTCACCAGCCACATATTATAGGAAATGGAATTATGAGTCAATGCACTTTTGAATGATTACACTGTCCAAATGTTAGATTGTACAAAAAGAAGACCGGAAACTCTCCGGTCTTCAGGGTTAAGGGAAAATTTTATGTGAAAAATTGTAGTACACTTACTTTACTGCGAGTCTCTCAAATGTCTCGCTCTCTTCAGGAATCGATCTGAGTCCTCCGCGCTTCTCGACACACAGGCTCGCCACCGCATTTCCATATCTTGCAAATTCTTCAAGCTCGTCTATACTGAATTCCTCCAGGCTCTTGTCCGCCCTTATAAGCTGCGATACAAATGCCCCCCAGAACGAATCTCCAGCTCCGGTTGTGTCGACCACATGGCTGACAAATCCAGGAACTTTTCTGCTGCCATCCCTGCTGCATATCAGCACACCCTCACTTCCCAGGGTGACCGCAACAAGTCTGACGCCTATTCCAAGGAGATACTCCGCAGCCTCCTTCGGATCTTCAAATGGTGTGAGGAGTGCCGTCTCCTCATCCGAAAGCTTCATTATATCTACAAACGGGAGAATACTCTTCATTCTCTCCATCGCATTTTCTCTATTGTCCCACAGCGGCTCTCTGTAATTTGGATCATAGGATATCACCGCTCCGTATTTTCTCGCCTCTCTCACCGCCTGGAATGTGGTGGTTCTGGCCGGTTCATCCGTGAGAGACAGCGAACCTATATGGAACACCTTTGTGTCTCTTAGCAGGTCGGCATCCACTTCCTTGTAACAGAGCATTGTGTCCGCTCCCGGCTTTCTGGCAAATGAGAATTCACGCTCTCCGTTCTCATCCAGAGTGACAAATGCCAAAGTGGTAAATACCGTGTCATCGACAACTATACCTCTGGTATCTATCCCTGCCTGCTTTGCCGTCTCAACAAGGAAATTGCCATGCATGTCATCCCCGACCTTTCCTATAAACGCGGTCTTAAGTCCGGCCTTGCTGACTGCCGTGAGCATATTTACCGGAGCGCCTCCAGGATTCTGCTCGAAGAGCTTCATCCCGGAATCAGTGCTTCCGGCAGGGGTAAAAGTCTATCAGGAATTCACCAACAGCCACAACATCATATTTTCTTTTCCATGTTGGATCCTCCTTGTGAATTTTACTTTCCTGTGATCTCTATGTCATAGAATTCTACTCTTGCATCCTGTGCCAGAAGTCCTGTCTCAAACTCAGGCTTTGCATATATCCTGTATGTAAATGCCACCTGTTCTCCGACAAATACCTCCACCATATCATGGTCAACGATGATCTTCACATCTATCTCGCTGCCCTCTGTTATGTCAAATGTCTTCTCGCACACTCTGACTCCATCAGGGCCCGGCTCCGTTGCAGGAGGCACAGCCTGACAGGACTGAACCCAGAACGGGTCAACTCCCATAGGAAGATTTACCAATGACACTCTCTGCATGGCCACATCGAACTCAAGGAGAAGGCATCCGCTTGCTTCCTTGTCTGACTTGAGCAGTATACCGAAATGGTCATACACCTCTCTAGGCATGATCTTGCACTTCAGCATGTAGCTCTCCTCGTTGTGTCCAAGGAATCCGTATGTACATGTGCTTACTGAATCCATCTCAACCAGTCTGTCTCCGTGAAGCTCTGCATTTCCAAGTACAGGGATGTAATCCCATGCCACAGGCTTCTCAAATACATGCTCATATTCCTTTGGAAGCTTTACGTCAAGTCCTCCATCCGCCGTGGCAACTACCTCGTGCGGCACGCAGAATGTTCCGCCCCAGTACCATTCACCTCTGTCGCTTCTGTCTGCTCTGTCATGAGCCCAACCGAAGTAGAAGCGTCTGCCGTCATCATCCTGCATGGACTTGGCTGCGTAGAATCTTCTTCCGCCTATGCCATCCTTCTTTGGCTTTCTCCATGGGCCAAATGGTGACTTTGCAACTCTGTATATTGTATTTACATATTCTGAGAATCTTGAGTATGAGAGATACCAATTGTCTCCCATCTTGTACATCTCAGGGCACTCAGGACAGTTGGTGTGTCCCGGTGAATATATCGGTCCGTAATATTCCCAGTTGACCAGATCCTTTGATCTGTAGAGAACTATACATCCTCTTTCTGGTTATCGGCATATCCAACCTTCTCGCTGATATGAGGATCCAGTAACATTTGTCCTCCTCATTGTAGAATACATATGGATCTCTCAGTCCAGTCAAGCTTCTCGTAAAGCTCTATCATAGGTGTGATGACCGGATTGGCTGCATCCTTCACCCACGTGATTCCATCGTCACTTGTAGCGTGGCATATGGTCTGCTGATACTCTGCGGTGAGGCAGTAGCCTGTATAGAATGCATGGTATTTGCCCTCGCCGTATATGACTGATCCAGTCCATACTCCTGATGCATCCGGCTCGTCGCCCTCGCCCGGATAGAGCGCTGTAGGAAGCTCCTCCCAGTGCACCAGATCATCTGATACACTGTGGCTCCATGTTGTTCTGAGTCTTGCCGGGTACACTGTTGTTCCCGGAGGGGAAGTCAGTGAGAATATATGATATTTGCCCTCGTGGTAGAAAGGTATTGCATCTCCCGTGGAATCCGCGAAGGACATCTTTCTAAAAATCTCCATATTATCATTCCTCTCTTTCTACTAGTTTGCTGCAAGTTTCTTCTTTTTGAGGAGCTCAAGCTTGCCCTTCTGTCCATCAAGGAGTACCGCACATGCGATGATGAGACCCTTGATGATGAGCTGCCAGTATGATGACACTCCGATAAGGTTAAGACCATTTGAGATGATTCCGATGACCATGGCACCAAATACTGTTCCACTGATCCTTCCTTTACCACCTGTCATAGAGGTTCCGCCAAGTACACAGGCCGCGATGGCATCAAGCTCGTATCCGCTTCCAACTGAAGGCTGGCCTGAGTACATTCTTGAACAGAGTACAAGTCCTGCGAATGCTGAGAGAAGTCCTGATATTGTAAACACTATGATCTCTATCTTCTTGATAGGTACACCTGAAAGTCTTGCAGCCTCGCGGTTACCACCTATCGCGTATACGTATGTTCCGAACTTTGTCTTACTGAGGATGAAGCTGAACAGTATGATGAGCACTACCATGTACACTACCGGAAGTGGAATCACATTGAACAGATATCCTGTACCGATCTCGATGAAGAGCTTGTTTGTGATACGTGTTGACTGTCCACCTGTGTAGACATAAGCTATACCACTTGCTATGTTCATCATGGCCATTGTGATGATGAATGCAGGCACCTTGAAATTGGCTACTATGAAACCACTTACAAAGCCAGCCGCTGTGCCGACCAGAAGGCCTGCTGCTATTGCTACACCGAGAGGAAGTCCCTGATTAACTATAAAACCTACGGTCAGAGTTCCCGACATAGCTACTATCGATCCAACTGACAGGTCAATGTGACCAAGTATGATTATGAGTGTCATTCCAAGTGCTATGTATGTGTTGATCGATATCTGTCTAAGCACTGATATGATGTTGTTGGTCGTTAAAAACTTGTCTGTGGCAAGTGCTACGGCCACACACATGATTATCAGAACCACTATGATTCCTATGTTGCCCTTGACTATGGATGTCAGGGGATTGTTTTTTAATATAGAAGTTGCTTTTGAATTCTTCTTTGTCTCGCCCATATTATTCGATACCTCCTGCAGCGTATTTCATTATCTCTTCCTGTGAGAGCTCGTCCTTTGACAGCTTCTTCACGAGTTTTCCGGCTCTGACCACACATACGTTGTCGCACATGTTGATGATCTCAGGAAGCTCACTGGATACCATGATTATCGCTATGCCTTCCTTTGCCAGTTCATTGATTACTGTGTATATCTCAAATTTTGCATTTACATCAACGCCTCTGGTCGGCTCATCCAGAATGAGCACATCCGGCTTGGTTGCAAGCCATTTGCCCAGAACTACCTTCTGCTGATTTCCACCTGACAGGCTGCCCGCCTCGATCTCAGGTGACGCCGCCTTGATCCGCAACCGCTTTGAATAATGGTCTATGACCTCACCGCGCTTTTTCTCGCTTATGGCGATTCCATTCATATAGAATCTGAGGGATGAAAGTGTGAGGTTGAACGCCACGCTGTTGCCGAGCACCAGTCCCTGCTTCTTTCTGTCCTCAGGAACCAGGGCTACGCCTGACTTGATCGCCTGCATCGGATTCTTGAAGTGTACCAGCTTTCCGCCGAGTATCACCTCGCCTGATGTAGGCTGTGTGGCACCAAATACCGCCTCCATGATCTCGCTTCGTCCGGCACCGACCAGACCTGAGAATCCCAGGATCTCACCCTTGTGTACCGAAAAACTTATATCTTCAAAGACATCTGTCTGCGAAAGGTTCTTTACCTCCAGAGCAACCTCTGCCTTGTCCATGTCACAGTAATCCCTGGCATAGAAGCTCTCCAGATCTCTTCCTACCATCATCGCAACCAGCTCATTCGGGTTGGTCTCAGATGTCTTTTTGTTCCTACGTATGCACCATCCCTGATGACGGTAACTCTGTCAGATATCCTGAAGAGCTCCTCCATTCTGTGGGAGATGTAGATTATACTTACCTGTTTCTTTCTGAGATTCTCAATGATCTCAAATAACTGCTCCACCTCTTCATTTGAAAGAGATGATGTAGGTTCATCCATAACTATGATCTTACCGTTGAATGAGACCGCCTTTGACGATCTCCACCATCTGCTGCTGTGCGATGGTCAGATTCTCTACTATCGTGTCTGCTTTTATATTCACACCGAGGGACGATATCATCTCCTCTGCTCTTCTGTTCATCTCTGCAAAGTCCAGCGTTCCAAGCTTTGTCCTTATCTCTCTGCCGAGAAACAAATTCTGTGCCACCGAAAGATATGGAACAAGTACGATTTCCTGATGTATTATTCCTATACCATTTTCTCTGGCAGCCGGAACTCCGTTGATCTTGACCTCCTTGCCATTTACCTTGATGATTCCGCTGTCGGGCTGGTAAATTCCGCCGAGGACCTTAATCAGTGTGGACTTTCCTGCACCATTCTCACCGAGCAGTGCATGTACCTCTCCCAGCTCAAGGGAAAAGTCGATGCCACTTAAAGCATATATTCCGGAGAAGCTTTTCTTTATCCCTATCATTTCCAGAACTGTCTGTCCCATATTAAACCTCCAAGTTTCTAAAATAGATCTTTTGTTATCCTGCTTTTTTCGGGATCTCGGCCGGAGAGCTAAGATCCCCGGTCTCTCCCGTGTTATATACACCTATGTTGTGTCATGTATGTCCAGCCGGGGGCAGCCCCGTGCTGTTACTGCCGGCTTCGATCCGGCCTTACTGCCAATCGTTAACTGTCTGCTCAGCCTCATCCTTGAGTACGAGGTGTGAGTCAAGATATACCTTCTTCTCGTCGATCGTTGTATCTCCGCCCACATACTTCTGTGCTGCGTTGAATGCGTACTCAGCAATCTGTACAGGTACCTGACATGCAACAGCTGTGAACTCGCCGTCGAGGAGTGCCTGCTTGCCATCTGGTGAAGCATCGATACTGTATACACCAATCTGGCCTGTCTTGTTGGCTGCCTTAACTGCTGCTGCAGCGCCAAGTGCTGAAGGATCATTGATACAGAAGAATGCCTGAAGATCTGTGTTTGCTGTGATGATATCCTCTGCAAGGCTCATTGATGCATCAAGGTGCTGCCTCGCCATCCTGCTGTGCTACTATCTTAAACTTATCTTTGTTGTCACCAAGTCCATCAAGGAATCCATTTACACGGTCAACACAACTCTCATTTGAAGGGAAGTCAAGGATCGCAATGTCTGCTCCGTCCGGATAATCCTTAGCCATCTGCTCACCGACAAGCTGTCCTGCCATGTAAGCATTTGTTCCAACGAACTGTGTTACGAAGTTCTCTATGTCATCCTCGATAACTGCTGTATCTACATTGAAGATTGGGATTCCTGCATCCTTGATCTCTGCAAGACCTGATGTGATACCTGCTGAATCAACCGGGATGATGAACACTGCGTCGTATCCACTATTTGCCACGTCTGATAACTGGCTGAGCTGTGTGTTCAGATCGTAGTCAGGATCAAGACATGTATATGATATTCCGTTCGCATCGCAGAGCTCCTTGAGCTTGGCATCAATTGAACTCTGGAATGTATTGTTGAGTGTGTTTGTACAAAATGCAAAATGACAGGTCAGATGACTTTGTGCTCTCCTGCTTTGTACCTGAATCAGATGAACCGCTGCCCGAAGCGTTTCCTGATCCTGATCCACAACCTGCCAGTAAACTGAGTGACATGCACAGGCATGCTCCAACTGCTAATAACTTTTTAAATTTTCTCATAATTTTTTACCTCCACTATCATGTGTTTTCTTTGCTAACTCGTTGTCGAAAAACTGTTCTTAACCGGTTTATTTTACGTAAATTTTAAACTGTTTTTCGTCCCTTGCATGTTTTGATGATATAACCTTTGTCGGTTATTGTCAATATCAAGTGTTTTATTTATTATTTATTCATCATTTTGCACAAATAAGGCTCTATTGTATTATAGGGTTCGCGGGTCTTTTATCATTTTTTACGTAAATAGTTTACCAGATGTCATACTTATGGGATTTGTAGTATATGATTGACACCCGTTACTTGTCACCTTGTCTCTTGTGTATAAACGCAAAAAATCCGCCAGAAAGATACAATTTTCTCTCTAACGGATTCTTTTTTAGATAAAAAGATACAGTTTCTAACTCTGTCCGACACAGACTAACTAAAGCTGTCATATCACCTCAATCTGTCCGGCACGGACTAACTAAAGATGTCATATCACCTCAATCTGTCCGGCATGGACTCATGGAAGATTTCCTTCCATGCAAGCCTGAGCTGTTTTGGCTCAACCTGATACGGCTGAACTCCCACATACTTTGGAAGCTGTTCTTCACTTACCAGGGACTTGGCAACAACTGCCGCGGCCGCTCTTCCCTGCTCGTATGGTCTCTGCGTGCTGAGTCCCTTGACGATTCCTTCCTCCATGCACCTGGCAATTCCATGATCAAGGTCTGTGGTGAACACCGCCACATCCTCCCTGCCAAGCTCCTTGAGTGCCTTTATAACCAGAAGTGCCGGGCGATCCCAGCTCACATACATTGCCTCAATCTCAGGATTGGCAGTTATCACGTCCTGGGCTACCTGATATGCATTGGATATCTCTCCAAAACTCCTGATCGTAACTATGTCAATATCAGGATAACTGTCCTTGATTATCCTCTCAGCGGCGTTATCCCTGACTCTTGTTCCATAGAATGCCGCACCATGAATAATGAAACCTGCCTTTTTTTTCTTGTTCTCCTTGCAGTATTCCCCCAGCATTCTTCCTGTGTTCGTTCCATTCTCCGACTCATTTACTGATACACAGGACACATAGCTGTTCTTGGACATGCCATCCGGAACATTGCTTATGAACACCAGCTTTGACACTTTGGAAAGTTCCTGAAACTTCTCTCTGGTACGGCTGTCATCCGCCGGAATAGCTATAACTGCGTCCGGCTTCTGAAGTCTTATTCCATCAAGCTGCGCATTCTGCAGTTCCGAGTCAAAGTGCGCATCCATAACCGACACCACATCTATCCCGAACTGCTCAAGCTCCTCACGGATACCCTTCTCATGAAGCTCAGCCCATGACGTACCTGTGTAATGGAATGATATGGCAACTCTGAAATGTCCTGCCTTCAGCCTCTGTTTTTCCTCCTTCGTCAGCACCACGGAATCAGGGGCAGCTGCCTTATCTCCAAATGGTCCATTATCCAGCATCTTGGTGGATTTCCTGACAACCAGTTCCACATCGGCATAGCAGTCATGGGATATGACCGCACCTGTGTTGATTTTCTCAAAAAGCATTCCAACTGCCTTGGTGCTTAACCCCTTCACATCTCTTCTGATTATGGTAAGCGGAGGATATGTAAGTTCTGACCAGCTCTCATCACCAAACCCAACCACAGATATCTCTCCCGGACAGTCGATCCCCATATCTCTCAGTGTCTTCATGAGGTAGAGCGTTATTCTGTTGCCCCCCGCAAGAACTGCGGTCGGCCTGTATCTGCGGAGCGCCTTCTGGATGACGAGCATACAGTCATCCTCGCCATTTTCCAGTGTTACATCCACTATATTCGCATCGTTTGTATTTATATTGTATTTCTGCAGAGCACTCAGGAAACCTTTTGTTCTCTCATCCCTGGTGGTACTGTCCGTACTCTCTCTGAAAAACAAAACATTCTTGTGTCCACTCGCGAGCAGATAATCTGCGCCCTTAAATATAGCCTCCCTGTCTCGGAACTCAACTGAGTCTATCCCTGATCCAAGTATATTTCTCTCCACGCAGACAAATGGAACGCCTGACTGTATAAGCTTTGTGTAGTTGGCTGCCACATCGCTCACCGGCGCATGTATGATACCGGCAACCTTCTTGTTGACCAGAAGTCCGGCAAGCACCTGTGTCTCCTCCTTAAGATCATTGTCTGTTATCGCCACAAGGAACTGATATCCCTGTACACTGACAAGCTGCTTCACATAAGCTACCATATCTCTGTATATCGTACTTTCAATGTTCGGAATGACTGCAACGATCGTAGACTCTCGGCCAACCAGCAGTTTTCTCTCCTTATCTGCTATCTTATTCTGATATCCCGTCTCTACAATAATCTTCTCTATCTTATCCACAAGCTCAGGTCTTACATACCTTGTCCTGTTGATAACATGGGAAACTGTAGCTATGGACACCCCTGCCATATCCGCAATCTCTTTTATTGTAACCTTTGACTTGCCCATATCTCGTCCTTTCTCCCTTATCACAGATATAACTCTGGCTTCCGTACATTGCCACTGGCAACGTCCTTTTCCAATATTATAATCTACTTTTCTATGTTTGTGCAACCACTGTCATCATCCAGACTGCCGGCTCTGTTGGAGGGCTACTGGCTCTGCGATGGCTACTGGCACCATGTAGTTGCTGGCTCCACCATTACATAAAACAGCACAAATTTTTCGCAAAATGCAGAAAAAAAGATAAAAACGCCAAGTTATTTCCTGATATTTCCCGGGTCCGGGGGCAGCAGATACTTAATTCTGCCAGTTGATGTTCTCCCCCTGCAGCAACGGATATCTGGCAAGGATTCTGCGCCGTCCTGCCCATATATCTGAATTCAAACGGATAATTTCTCGGAGTCACGGTGATCTCATCGTCGTACGAGAATTCATAATCCAGCGTTCTTCCAAAATAGAAATCCTTTGTCTTATATGTCGCCGCTGTACACATATTTTGTCTCCTTTCCAATCTCCTCAGATAATTTATATCATCAGTTCAAAGCCATAACAGCTCTTTTCAAATCCATAGTGTTCGTAGAAGCCATGTGCCCCTGTCCGCGGAAGACCGGAATCAAGGGTGACGGCCTTGCACCCCCTCCGCTTTGCAAGCTCCTTTGCATGATCAACTAAATTACAACCAATGCTTACATTATAAAATATCAAAGTGATTATTAACAGACCGCCACCCATAAATTTATTATAAAATATCCTGGGAAATACTTAGGCAATACTTACATGACTTTTTGTCACATTTTCCTAATTTATTTAGTATAATGTAAATGCTTCGGGCTTACTTTGGTCACATTTATGGCGCACAGCATATATCCAAATAATATCGGGTGCTTTGCATTTGCCGACACCTAAAATATGGAGGAATCTTGACAGTGTTTCCACATCGTCCATATTTATCTCACCATTATTTACAAAGTCAGCCGACATAACCTCCTTGCCCTTATCATCGTAAAAAGTACAAGTGTCTTGGTCATTTTTTCTTCTGCTCCTCAAGTACCTGTTCGGAAGCCATCTTCAGTAATGCTGCCATCTGGTCTATGCTTTTCACTTCACAGAATGCAGTATGCGTGATGGAACCATCCGCTCTCGTTACTTCTTTCATATCCATTGGAATATGACTTTTCTTACAGGTTTTCTCCAAAAGCTCCGCTGTTCGCTCATCATTCACATCAATATGCGTGACATCTTTGCCCTCTCTGTTGAATCCCTTTAATGAGCCATGCGTTTCCTTATAATTCGACATTACCTTATCGACAACCTTGCCGCTTCTGTTTCTCGCTCATACCTGATTCTGCTGTTCAGACCGCTTACACGCATCCGCAATGGCAGTAATCAGATCTACGCTGACAGTCACAATCGCCTTTTCCTGTCTGGAACGACTCCTGCGTCAATTCATCGACCATTGTTCTGTCCTCCTGTTATATATTTGCCTGCTGCTTCTGTCTGTGGGTGCTCTCACCCATAAGATACACATTTTAATGCACATCTCGTGTTCCTCCTTGATTTCCTCTATCTGAACTTCTGGACAAAATGTCCTAAAGTTACATTCATATCCATTGCCCAACGGGCACAAAAAAGAGCATCTATGGTTCAATCACATAAATGCTCTAACGCTGTTGTTTATAATAATATGTAATATCGGTTGAAACTGCATTACTACTAGCTAGTAGACCATAAACATACTGTTTTAGTAAGAAATGTCCTATTTCATCCATGTATGCATATTGTCAAGTGTATGTGTCATATTTTATATTCAAAATATAAAAAGCTGCTACTCTCTAAAAAATAACAGTCTTTCTTACTATATCAGCCTTTTGGAATTTGACCATCGACATACAGAATGTGATTAACTAACCGCTATGTGAGATATTTTAAAGTTCCCATAATCTGTTCATCTTGATCTTCTACCTCATCATTGTGTTGTTCTGTAACCTTAATATGTATAAATGCTTTTTAGCATTTCCATAATCCATGCAGGTTACAATATGCATATACTTCTTCTACCTGTTCACCATCGCAAAGACAAAAAATCTGCTGCCGGCTCCTGCCCTGGATTTAACTGTTTTCTATATATTCCCTGGTTTGTATTTAATGTAATCCACTCAATGAAATGCTCTTCAAGCATTGGATGTTTTGTCTCCCCGACCACGACATGAACATGACTGCCTTCTATCGTATATACAGGTACATGCTTCTCGACAGCAGCATCTGTCACTCCGGCTTTTAATTCCTGCATAGGTTCTCCGCAACAAATTACAGGTACACCTTTATCCTTTACCTTTTTCAACAATGTTTCCACAATGCTTACAAATATAATACCTTACTTCCATGACTTTTTCTCCTTCCATGTGTAAAATTTATAATTCAATTGTCTCCATAATCTTTTTCAATGAATCTGCAGATTCCTTAAGCTTTTAACGCTTCCTCGCCACTTAAATTAATAGGTATATCAGACTCAATACCATCTGCACCTACAATAGCTGGCATACTTAACGATACTCCGTCAATATCATATACTCCATGAATCATGTGTGATACAGGAAGTATTGATTTTTCATCTCTCATAATCACTTCGCAGATTCTTTTTACAGACATTGCAATTCCATAATATGTAGCGTGCTTTTTGTTTATAATCTCATAAGCACTGTTCTTGACTGCTGTAGCTATTTCTGCCGTGTTTTCCTTGTGCTTGTAATGTCCACGCATTTCACACATTTCACTTAATGGAACACCAGATACATTGGCTGATGACCATACTACTACTTCGCTGTCTCCATGCTCACCTACTATAAATGCATGAACGCTTCCTACTGTCCACAGATAAATGCTCACCAAGCTTATATCTTAATCTGGCACTATCTAACACAGTACCCGATCCAATAACCCTGTTTTCTGGAAGTCCTGATAACTTTATGGCTACCTGAGTCAGGATATCTACCGGATTCGCAACTACAAGCATGATACCTGCAAAATTTCTCTTTGCTATTTCAGGAATGATTGACTTAAATATTGCTACATTTTTATTTACGAGATCAAGCCTTGTCTCTCCCGGTTTCTGTCCTGCTCCGGCAGATATGATAACAATTGCAGCATCAGCCACATCATCATAATCTCCGGCATATATTTTCATCGGACTCGCAAATGGAATACCATGACTGATATCCATCGCTTCTCCTTCTGCCTTGTTCTTATCTGCATCGATAAGGACAATCTCTGTAAACAAGCCACTCTGCATCAGAGCAAATACCGATGCAGAACCAACAAAGCCACAGCCTATCATTACTGCTTTTTTTGAATTAATCACTTTCTTCTTCGTAATAATCTCATCTCCTTAATAATTCTCTTCATGTACTTCAAAATAGCTCTGTGGATGATTACATACCGGACATACCTCAGGCGCCTTTGTTCCTACCACAATATGTCCGCAGTTACGGCATTCCCATACCTTAACTTCGCTCTTTTCAAATACCTGTGCAGTTTCAATATTCTTAAGAAGTGCACGATATCTTTCCTCATGGTGCTTCTCAATCTCACCTACTGCCCTGAATTTTGCTGCAAGCTCAGGGAATCCTTCTTCCTCAGCTGTTTTAGCAAAGCCTTTATACATATCTGTCCACTCATAATTTTCGCCTTCTGCCGCTGCCGCCAGGTTTTCCTTTGTATCACCAATTCCTGCTAATTCCTTGAACCACATCTTTGCATGTTCTTTCTCATTATCTGCAGTCTTTAAAAACAATGCTGACATCTGCTCGTAACCTTCCTTTTTCGCTACAGAAGCAAAATAGGTATACTTATTTCTTGCCTGTGATTCCCCTGCAAATGCCTCCTGTAAATTCTTCTCTGTCTGTGTTCCTGCATATTTGTTTGCTGCCATCTCTTTTACCTCCGTTTTCTTTACTACTTTTTCAAAATCTGATGCCGGGTGCTTGCACAAAGGACATATAAAGTCATCTGGTAATTCCTCTCCTACATATTCATATCCGCAAATTCTGCAACGCCATATTGTCTGACTGTCCTCTGTTTTTCCAACCTCCTGTGGCTTAGGCTTAATATTATTCTGGTAATAATCATATGTAACTGAAGGAACATTGCTTAAAACTTCCATATCGGTTATCTCACCAATAAACATCGTATGTGAACCCAAGTCCTCTGTTTTAGTAACTGTTACAGAAATGTATGCATTTGTACCTTCTGTAATATAATAAATACCATTCGTGCCCCTGGCACACTGCTCAAATGCTTCAAACTTATTGGTATCTCTTCCTGATTGGAAGCCAAAATGTTTGAACAATTCAAATTGTGCCTTCTGACTTAAGACTGATACAGTAAATTTTCCGGTTCTTTGAATCATATCATGCGTATAATTTGCCTTATTTACACAGATACTTAGCTGGTTTGGTTCCGAAGCTACCTGAATGGCTGTATTAATGATGCATCCGTTATCTTTTTCTGCTTCTGTAGCGGTCAATATAAACAGTCCATAACTCAGCTTATACATTGCTTTCCTATCCATGCTGTTCCTCCTTTACCTTCTCCCTGCATTTCGGGCAAATGCCTTTAAATGAAATATCATAATCCACAAATTCAATTCCATGAGTGTTATGAATTCTTTCCAGCAAATCCGGTATTTGATCCATATCCACATCAAAAATTTCACCGCACTTTATACATCTTACATGGTAATGATTTTTCAATGTAAAATCAAATCGGTTCGGTCCATTCGGAACTTCAACCTTTCTTAATGCACCTTCCTCTACCAATATATCAAGATTTCTATATACAGTTCCTTTTCCAATTGGGATGGATATGCTTCTTTTATAAATTCATACACTTCATTTGCCGTAACGTGTCTTCTCATTTCGTATACGGTATTTCTTACGAGATCTTTTTTGAATGGTATTTCTCCTACTTGTCATTCGTCCTCCTTATTAGGATTAGTTCTTAATAAGGATTATATACCACTATCATCCTATTGTCAATAAAAATAGTAATAATTCCCATTATTATAAAAGATGCCAAACTGAGCATCTTTTAGCTGAATAACTATTTTATTTTGCGTTCAAATACATATTCTGAATCTGACGATAAATCAGACCTAAACGAGTATCCGAGTCTGTCAAATTTCTGAATCTCCACCGGATTTTCAATATTATTTTCCGCTATGAATCTGACCATTTCACCACGAGCCATCTTGGCATAGGTACCTTTTGTTACCAATTTATCTCCGGATAACTCACAAAATACAATCGTAATATATCTGTCCTGTGGTGTCAGATACTTTTCTATACATTTTGAGTATTCTTTTGATGCAAGATTAATGATAATCCTGCTGTCATCAATTACTGAACGGTATAACAATTCTCCCCAGTACTCATACAGATTTTTTGCATCTCCAATTCCAACCTTTGCCTGCATTTCAAGACGATAAGGAGTCACACCATCCATTGGTTTTAAAATGCCATAAAACGCAGACAAGATTCTTAAATGATTTTGCAAATACTCAAACTGCTGGATTTCAAACACAGATGGTGCCATATATTGAAATGCAATTCCTTCATATGCTAAAACAGCCGGAGTAAGCCTGCTATAAAGGTCCATATTCTCTAACCTTTCAAAATTCTGCTCTGCGATCTTTTCATTACATTTCCAGATCGCTTTCAGTTCTTCTTTTTGATTTGCTTTTCATCCAGTTTAATACTTCTGCTGTCTTATCAATATAGACAGGCAGTCCAACCGGTGCTATGTTATCGGTATCTGTAATCATCTTTTTGCAGGTGATAAAAAATCTTCATTATGCCAATTCCTTAAGCATCTTTTCAGGATCATCTGCTGCTTTAACCTTGTCATTTGCTTTTACAATGATCCCCTGTTCATCAATAAGATAGGTAGTTCTTACTACACCCATAGATACTTTTCCATAATTTTTTCTTTTTCTTTCCAGACATCATATGCTTCAATAACTTTACAATCCGGATCTGCTAATAGCGTAAATGCCAGTCCGTATTTTTTCTTCAAATCTCTTATGAGACGCCACAGAGTCCTTGCTTACCTGAGAATAACAGCTCCCCTTTTCTCGCAACTTCTGGATAACGCTCAGAAAAAGCCACATGCC
>VOFK01004333.1_pt1 | contig 101354 bp, 145 predicted proteins | sample 5384121 | NCBI WGS metagenome assembly VOFK01 (sample SAMN12384730, study PRJNA508395) | human gut metagenome | isolation source: healthy gut J | host: Homo sapiens
AAAAATTATGAAGAATGTGATTTTTATAATTTTACAAAAATAAGGAGGATACAAGTTTGGAGAATGGAAGAAATGTATCATGTGCAGATGGTGGAAAAATAGGGTTGTTAGAACCATATATGAGGAATGAAATGCAATTATTAAAAAACGGATACACATAACATTTTGAGAAATATAGGAGCGAATATTTATGATTATGATGATTTTACTCTGATGCAAATATGGTATGTTGGGAAGGCAAATTTATGATGCTAAGAAATTGTAAATTCCATACGTTGTTGGTTAATTGCATAAAAAATGATTTCAAACATTAATAAGATAGGAATGGGAAAAAAGAATTTTGAATTATACAGCATATTCATTGATTATATACAGGATACGGATGATAATTTCGATTCAAAACTTGTTGATTATGAAAAAGATATATTTGCGATGTTGTAATAGAGGGACAGGAATTGTCAGCGGATATGATTAGAATGAAGGTTCCGATTATAACAGATTTACAAGTTAATATTTTGGAGTATTTAAAAAGCTGGATATAAAGCAGGAGAGATTCAAATAATATTGGACATATCACAATATGAATATTATAAAAATATAAAAGAGATAAAAACAGTATAAAACGATGTTTAAAAATGAATGAAAGATGCTTAAAAGAGCAAAAAAAAGGCTATTAAGAAGTTGATGAAAATGGAGGGCTGATTTGATATGGAATTAAAAAAATAAAACAACATTTAACAAATTATATCAAGCAGCATGCGATCTGGCGGATAGACTCCGGAGAGGTGAATGGACGAACAGTGACCGGTCAATAGAAGAATGCGAAGCAGCAATAAAAAGTCTGGCAGCTTTCATTGACGATGGAAAGGCGGATTGTACGGACAAACGGGAAGAGGCAAGAGAGAAAACATTGAAAGGGACATGGTTTCAAAGTGTTGATTTTCGCCGGATCATTGTACATATGCAGCTAGAGGAAGCAATAAATAATCGGGATATGCAGCTTGAACTTTGGATATTCTGGGGCATGTGCTTGCGTATTCTGCCAAATGGAACCTATTTTTAAGATGGGCAACCTGCCACAGGTCATGGAGACCATCGGACATCTTTATGGGGCATCGAAGAAGTCCGGTAAGCCCTATGCACCGAAAAATGTCAGAAGAGACAGCAGTATTGATCGAATCAACGAGAAATCTGATCAATGCAGGTTTTTCATTTCAGATCGTAAATGGAGAGCCGGAGTTTGAACAGGATTCCGAACAGTGTTTGGTTGCGGAATTAGAAAGACGGATAAAAGAGCTTGGTGGAATGTATGTGATCCGTCAGTTATTTGACAGGGGAGATTTGTGCACGATATCATGAGAAGCTTGGAAGATACCTGATCTATCGAAATAAGATATCAATGGGAGAAAAAACGCCATATCAAAGTAAGAATACCGTATCAATATTTACTTCAGCTGTCGCTAAAATTTCTGAAGACAGAATCAATATTCACAAATGCATATAAAGAGCACAGATATCAGGGGAGCTGATACGGATGGCACAGGATTATCTGGAGGTTCTGCAGCTGCAGGGGTATATGACCTGGGAAGATGTTTTTATTGATCTGGAGGATTTTCCATATCGGCTGGCGAAAAATCTATGTTTTGAAAAAACTTTGTATTCCAAGGCAATATCATCCGGAGTTTGTAAGGCTTCTTTGCAAAACATGCTGGAACCATTTTATCGTACAGGCAGAGATAAAATGAGAGTATATTCTTTTCATAATTATTTGAATTCGCTATATATGTGATGGATGCAGCAAAGGGACCCCGGATATTTAAAAGGCAGGAATTATCGGAACGTCTGGAAATCAGCACTTACAAATTAGAACAGATCTTGCTGGATACTGCATTGGATGCTGATATGGTGAATCAGGATTTTGTGTATTATCTGGATGAGACAAATAGCTGGAGAAAGCCTCTTGTCAGGCTGGATGCGGATACCTATTTCTGTCTGGATGGCAGGATAGCGGGATATGGATTTTATGAAGTGATGTTTCAGATCTTATTTGCAAAGTATGGAACGAAGTTTAGCAGGAATCAGGGAGAGTATCTGGAGCAGCTGGTCTATCAAATGTTTTCGGGAGAAGCGTTTTCCATATATCACAGGGCAATATTATAAGGATGGAGATCTTGCAGAACGTGATTGCGATATGATCCTGGAAGGAAAGGAGCGTGTGATGTTTGTTGAGATCAAGAAATGTCCGCTTCCCGGAAGCTACGAGAAAGCAGATGATGAGTGTATTGAGTGCACTTGGCGATGGTATGCTGTATGCACAGGAGCAGATTTTGTGGCATAGGATACGCTTGAAAGAGAAGGGGCTGATTGCGCTATATGATAAGTTGGGAAATCATATACAGGATTATATACCTGGCAGGAAACCGGTGATGGCGATGAGTATCTGTATGCCGGAGTACGATTTCCTGACAGATCGCATGATGACTGAGAATTTTTTTTAGAGAGTGTACTACGGGTTACATATCATGCAAAGGATCAGACAAAAGGAGAAAAAATCTGGATCGATTAAATAAAAGGATAGAAAATATCCAGTTGGCAGCGGCGAGGCTGTTTGATGGTATGAAATATACAACCAGAGATGTATTTTATAATTCTCTGCTTCGGAGTCTGCAGCAGGTATGGACGATGCTTCGGGTGTGCGATACACTGGATGTTTTTTAGATATGTGTGCAACACAGCTTGTGATGATTACTGGTGCAGGAGATGTTTATGTGGACATTTGGAATGCATTGCAGCTTAAAGGATAATGCGTGGAGAAAATATGTAGTATATATCCATAAATTGTTGCTAAATGCACAATAATTATTCATGAGAGCCTCCTGACTGTGAAGCCTTTAAGCCATGGCGGTCATGCCATTTCGCTTGACTTCGATCATCCATTGAGCTATTATACTCGTAAGAAAGTAACTTACGAGTTAGTAACTCACGAGTATAATAAATTGGAGGTGGGCGAATGAGTCAGTTTTATTGCCGTGAGAATGAGCTTAGAAAGCTGAATAAGCGATATGAAGGTGACAAGTTTGAATGCATCGTCATCTACGGAAGACGGCGAGTTGGTAAAACCGCCTTGATCAATGAGTTCTGTAAAGGAAAACCGACCATTTTCTTCTCGGCACTCAACACGACAGGGAAGGAAAATCTGGAGGCACTTTCAAAATCAATCATGACTTTTGAGAGACCGGATATGGAATCTGCACCGGAATTTCGGTCATATGATGCTGCGCTGGACGAGCTGACAGCACTTTCCAAGAGAAAAACGAATGGTTTTTGTTATTGATGAATATCCTTATCTAGCAAAGGCAAAACCAGCTATTTCGGCTATGCTACAGCACATTATTGATCATAAGTGGATGGAATCCAAGATGTACCTGATTCTCTGCGGTTCTTCAATGAGCTTTATGGAAAGTCAGGTGCTTGGGAAAGAAAGCCCATTGTATGGGGGAGAAGAACAGCTCAATTTAAGATTGCACCGTTGGATTATAAGGAAACAGCTGTGTTCCATCCGAATCTGTCGGATGAGGATAATTCGCTGATTTACGGTATCACAGGTGGTGTTCCGCATTATATTAACAAGCTGGATGTAAGAGACAGCGTAGATGAAGCATTGCTCGACAATCTGTTTGACCGCTCCAGCTATCTGTATGAGGAGCCGGCAAATCTTCTCAAACAGGAACTGCGAGAGCCGGCCATTTATAATGCCATCATTAAGGCAATTGCTGAGGGAGCATCACGACTGAATGATATTACGATGAAGGTCGGGGAGGATAATTCTGTTGTATCGAAATATCTCAAAACCTTGATTGACCTAGGCATTGTAAAAAAAGGAGACTCAATTAGTGAAAAACCTGGTAAGAAAACAATCTACCTGCTGGCAGATAACTTCTTCCGGTTCTGGTATCGTTTTGTCCCGGTCAATATGAGTGCAATTGACTCAGGCAGAATTGCAAAGACCTATCCACACACCGTAAAACAATATCTTCCCGATTACATGGGTTTGATATTTGAAAAGATGTCAGGACTATCTGTTGTACTATGCCGACAAGCTCCCCATTGAACTAAATGAAATTGGTCAGTGGTGGGGGAACTGATTCCAAGAAGAAAAAAGCAGATACAGATCGACATCGTTGGAACTCCCGTAGAAGGAAAAGAGTATATTATTGGCTCCTGCAAATATAGGAATGAGAAGATTGGTGTGGATGAGCTTGAGCTGATTAGGGATTATGCATCAGTTTTCGGAAAAGGAAACACCTATCACTACTATATTTTCTCTAAAGGTGGATTTACTGATGGACTGCTCCAAGCACGGGAGCGAGGTGAAGTTCAGCTGATCACCTTGGAGGACCTTTACAAGTAAACAACTCGATGTCAGCCCTACTGGTGAAAAACCGGCAGGGTATTTTTATACCCAAATTTAGAGAGAAGAAGATGCGTATAGGCGTAGCATGCTGTTTTCATTTGACAGGATACACTGAACCGTTACTCTTGTGCCGATGATACTGCTGATCAGACTGGATAACCGTTCCGGATAGATATCCGGATTGAATAGCTTCTTGAAAAACGGATCATAGGTTAAAGGCAGAGTTTTCGTACCCTCCATAAATTCAAGAAAGCGGTTCTTCCGTTCCTGCGTCATGTTCTGATAAGCAAAAAGTAACTTCGCGGATGCTTCCGGAGCTCAGCGAGACATTCCTGCTCCGTACGGGTAGGAAAGAGCTGGCGCCTGTTTTGTCGATAGGAAAAGCATAGCAGAAAAAAGGGTGAAAAAAAAACCTTTGATGTAATAAACAGCATGTCTGGGTGTAACTTTTTGGTAATTTAACTCCGATTTTATGCGATAAGTTGACTTGGAATATGATTAGGATTAATATAAAATCATCGAACATGGGCAGATTTGAGACCATAGATAGGATAGATAAGAGATAAACACCATGACAATTTATCGTAACCGGAGGAGCCGGATTTATTGGAAGCAATTTTATATTTTATATGCTGGACAGGTATCCGGAGGATCGTATCGTATGTATGGACAAGCTTACATATGCGGGAAATTTATCTACACTAGCTTCGGCGATGGATAATCCGCATTTCCGTTTTTGTAAGATTGATATCTGCGACAGAGAGGCAGTCTATAGGCTATTTGAAGAAGAACATCCGGATATGGTAGTGAACTTCGCAGCCGAAAGTCATGTAGACCGTTCCATCGAAAATCCGGAGATTTTCTTAGATACGAATGTCAAAGGAACGGCGGTGTTGATGGATGCCTGCCGTAAATATGGTATTGCAAGGTATCACCAGGTAAGTACAGATGAAGTATATGGAGATCTTCCGTTGAACAGACCGGATTTGTTTTTTTTACAGAGGAGACTCCGATTCGTACGAGTTCGCCGTACAGCAGTTCAAAAAGCATCTGCTGATTTGTTAGTGCTTGCATATTATTAGGACATACGGACTTCCTGTTACGATCAGCCGTTGTTCGAATAATTATGGACCATATCAATTTCCAGAGAAGCTGATTCCATTTATGATTATTAATGCATTATCAGACAAGCCTTTACCTGTTTATGGGGAGGGTGTGAATGTACGTGACTGGCTGTATGTAAAGGATCACTGCCGGGCAATTGATCTGATCATTCATAAGGGTCGCGTTGGAGAAGTTTATAATGTTGGCGGACATAATGAAATGAAGAATATTGACATTGTAAAGCTTATTTGCAAGAAACTAGGCAAGCCGGAAAGTCTGATCACGCATGTAACAGACCGCAAAGGTCATGACTTGCGTTATGCTATTGATCCAACAAAGATACATAATGAATTAGGCTGGTTGCCGGAAACAAAGTTTGAGGATGGGATAAAGGAGACAATCCGTTGGTATTTAGATAATAGGAAATGGTGGGAGATGATTATTTCCAGATAGGATGAATAAGTATTTGTGCAAGTTGAGATGAGCTGAAGCTTTTGAGAAAAAATAACTACACGAAGAATAGTAATTTCAGAAAGAGAGGGTATTATGAAAAAAAAGGGAGAAGCAGGATTGCGGTATTATTAGGAATAGGGGCTATTTGCGGCATGTTAGGTACAACAGGCAGGTATGTATATGCAGAAAATATGACAACTGCTACTGCAGCTATTGAAGAAAGCACAGGGGATATTACGCCTGCAACGGGATATGAGGTGTCGGAAAATGCAGGACCGGAATTATATACAAGTGATGAGGAACTTGCATTGCAGAGTACATCAAATGATACTTCACAAAGTGGAACCTGGGAGAATGTAACATGGACGCTTTCTGGCACAACACTTACGATATCAGGAAAAGGAGATATGCCGGACGCCAGTTCTTCTGATAAGGCACCATGGTATACTTTAGATGTTGAAAAGGTTGTAATAAAAAGTGGTATTACAAAAATCGGAAGCCAGAATTTTGTGGAAATGTATGATATTACAGATGTAACCTATCCGAATACTCTGAAAGAGATTGGAGAGGCTGCATTTTATGGATGTACGAAACTGCAAGAGGTGGTTTTGCCATCTTCTGTGAAGACGATTCGATCTGGAGCATATTGTGACTGTAAAGCTGTTACCCGGATTGAGATACCGGGGTAACGGATTTAGGAAGCTATGCATTTCAAAATAACTGTCCGACAACATTTACAATACCTGCAGGTGTAACCTCTATATCGCCGCTCGTATTTTTTGGAAATACAACGATAGAGAGTTATACGGTTGCAGCAGGTAACACAGCCTATGATGCACGGAATGGAGTTGTATATTCCAAGGATCAGTCCGAATTAGTGATGTATCCGTTTAATGGAGGAACAGGCTCATTTACGATACCTTCGAATGTGAAGAAGATCGGAGATTATGCATTTTATAATAATGTCAGCTTGAACACGGTAAACTTTTCCAATGTAACAACATTAGGAGAAGGTGCATTTTATAGAATGTCCGGCTTATCCGGAACCTTGACACTTTCGGATAAGATCAGTGAAGCAGGTAATTTTGCATTTCAGGGCTGTACCAAGATAACAACAGTAAAGTTTGGCAAAGGCATGAAAGAAAAAGCGCTTATTCAATGTTTGAAAAATGTACAGGGATTACTTCCATTGATTTTGGTGGTCTGACATCACTTGGTATGCGGACATTTTTAGGCTGTAACAGTCTGGTCGAGGTGACAGTCCCGGCAACGATAAAAAGCTGGGAAGGATCGGTATTTAACAGCTGCCAGAAGCTTGTAACATTTCGTGGTATGGGACTGGAATATGTGACATATGCTGATTTTGCACAATGCTATGCATTAACAGATGTATATCTTCCAAAAGTAAAAGAGATATATCGTCAGGCATTTGCAAATTGTCCATCCTTGAAACAGATAACGCTGCCTGCATCTACGCAGTTTGTAGATGAAAATGCATTTGCAAAGGATGTTGTGATCACCTGCAACAATAATCAACTGGTGCGGTTTGGTTACAATGGATTCCGTTATGCAGAAACAATTCAGATTAAAGGAAAAAAGAGATTATACGAAGGCATTTGAGGTATTAGACAAGGTAAATGCAGAACGTGCAAAGAATGGTCTTGATGCATTGACGATGGATACCGGATTGTTAGAAACGGCTATGATTCGTGCCGGTGAGCAGGCAGTATTGTTTTCACATACCAGACCGGATGGAGCATCCTGTTTTTCGGCAGATAAGAATATGATAGCAGAAAATATAGCAATCAATCAGACAACGTCTGAATCTGTAATGGATAGCTGGATGAATTCAACAGGTCATAGAGAAAATATTTTGGATGAAGATTATACTTCCATAGGTGTTGGATGTTTTTATATTAATGGAACTTATACATGGGTACAGTGCTTTGGTTCAAATACAGATGCTCAGACGGCAGAGAAGCAGGCAGACCGTACCATAACACAGAATATCAATATTCCGAAAAAGAAATTTACAGAAGCAATTACGACGGACGGTATTGTTTGGGGTGATGTTGAGACATATTCTTATAAATTTGTTATACAGATGGACAAGGATACTTATACTGCAGGCAAGAGCGTAAATGCGAAGGTTGTTCTGGTAAATCCCGGTTTTAGCATGTATTGTCCATTTACAAGCGGGAATATCACATGGAGCTCAGATAAGAAGAGTGTAGCAACGGTAGATAAAAATGGAAAGATTACATTTGTGGGCGGTGGTAAAGTAACTATCACAGCAAAAACAAAATATCATGAAACGTCACTTACCTTGACGGTGCAGAGTAAGTCACAGGTTACAAAGACCACACCAACATTGACACTGAAGAATAAGACAGTTACCTATACTGGAAAGGGAAAAAAAAGATAGGTGCTGCAAGCGTAAAAGGCGCGGCAGGGAAGATTACCTATAAATATTATTCAGATTCGAAGTGTACGAAGCGGTTATCTACATATCCTTCCAAGGTTGGAAACCTATTATGTAATTGCAAGTGCAAAAGCAACAGCAACCAGCAATTCAGCGAAATCCAATGTAGCGAAATTAATGATTAAAAAGTCGAATCCAATGAAGGTAAAGGTGGCTTCAAAAACCTACAAAGCAAAAAAATCAACCGGAAAGCTTAACAAAAAAGCATTCCTTTATAATCGGGGTAAAGAATGCACAGGGTAAGGTGACATATTCCAGATCAAAGGCTTCGAAAGCATATATTACTGTTAGCAAAAAAAAGGAAAGGTAACAGTAAGGAAAAGGAACGCCAAAGGGAACCTATACAATTACGGTAAAGGCAAAAGGAACTTCAAAATATAGAGGAAAATCGAAGAAGATAACGATTAAGGTTTCCTGAGCAATATTAGATACATATGAAAAATAAAAGATCATTTCTGTATGTGATGCTGACGATTGCATTTCCCATCGCATTACAGAATTTATTAACTACAACAGCCAGTATGGTCGATACGATCATGATCGGAAGGCTGGGAGAGTCGTGCGTGGCAGCAGTTGGTATCTGTTCCCAGATCAGTTCCCCTGTTCTTCAGCTGCTACTGGGGATTTGCCAGTGCGTCGATCCTGTTCTTCTCCCAGTATTGGGGGGCGGATGATGAAAAGGGAATTAATCGTACATTCGGTATCACTTTCATCTGCATGGCAATCGTGGGCTTTGCATTTGCAGCCCTGTGTATCATCAGACCGGAATTCTTATTGGGGGGTATATACAGATAAAGAAGTATTTATCCGAATCGGAAAGCCGTATATGCGGATTGTCGGATGGGCATATCCGCTTCAGGTATTTGCTGTACTTATCAGCTTCCTGCTCCGTTCGACAGAGCGGGTGAAAGCGCCGCTTATCTGTTCCATCGTAGGATTGGTAGTGAATTTCTGCTTGAACTTTGTATTGATATACGGTAAATTCGGCGCACCGAAAATGGGTGCAGCCGGTGCAGCAGTCGGAACACTTGCATCTGCGATCATCAATTTATTACTGCTGTTTATCTATCTGATGCGTTCAAAATGCAAGGTGCGGATTCGCCTGAGTCAGATGTTCTTATTCCATGGCGGATTTATCAAAGTATATCTGGCAAATGCATTTCCAATCCTCTGTAACGAATTGTTTTATGGAGTTGGACAAATGCTGATCAATATCGTGATCGGACACCAGAATGAATCTGCGATCGCCGCCATGGCAGCTTTCCGTGTATGCGAGGGCTTTGTCTATGCATTTTTTGGCGGCTTATCAAATGCAACCAGCGTTGTGATCGGACAGTCTGTCGGTGCCGGTGACCATAAGGGGGCATATCGGTTTATGAAGCGGTCGGCATTGTTCTGCCCGGCAGTTACTTTCGGGATCGTGTTGATCTGTGCGTTATTACATGAACCATTGTTTGGCTTATTTGGACTGGGTGATCAGGCACTTCGGTATGGCATGTATATGTTATACATTTACTTGTTCTTCGGTGCGGTTCGAACCTGGTAACTATATTATGAATGAGGGATACCGGGCAGCAGGCGAGACGAGAGTCGGAACCTATGTGGAGATTGGCGGTTTATTCTTAGTCAGCGTTCCGGCGACATGGATCGCAGGCATGGTCTTACATCTGCCTTTCCTTGCTGTATTTTCATTTGTATATACGGATGAGCTGGTGCGCCTGGCAATCGAGCTTGTCTATACCAGATCAGGCAAATGGGTGAAGCCGGTTACAGAAGCCGGAAGAAAGACTTTGCCGGAGTTCAAAGATTGGTTAAAGAACCGTAACAATCGTAAATGAAATGCAACATCTATAAAGAATAATTAAGCTGACAAAATCAGATAACGGACATATACTTTGTATATTCGAAAAACAGCCGAAGAAAAGCGTTGTGATGAGATTCACAATAAGAATTCCGGAAATGTATTTACAGATGAATGCAGGAGGATTGTAAGGTATGAGAAAGAATAGAACCAAGTCGGGAAAGATTATGACGGTAGCACTTGCAGCAACATTTGCAGTTAGTTTGCTGGCAGGATGCAATGGCGCAGACTCAGAGTCAACAGAAAAGAACAAAGGAACAACCGAGGTATCAACCGAAGCAACGACAGAGAAGACGGAAGCACAGGCAACAGAGGCAGCCAGTACAGAAGCCGGGATGGAAGCGCAGACAACAGAGGCAGCCAGCACAGAAGCTAAGACTGAGACACAGACCACTGAAGCGGCTTCTTCCGAAGAAGATGCCGGTGCTACAGAGGAAGGTACTTCTACAGCAGAATTACAGGAAGAAGCTGTATCCGCTCTGCCGGGTACATATCCGATAGACATGATCTTTAGCAGTGGAGCCGGTGGATGGAGTACAACATTAACATTATCACAGGATGGATCATTTACAGGAGCATTTTCTGATTCCGAAATGGGAGAACGAGATGAGAATGAATACCCAAATGGGACCGTATATGTTTGTAATTTCAGCGGACAGTTCAAAGATATCAAGAAAGGTAAACGATTATACATATTCGATGACTCTGGATAGCGTGAAAGTAGCAGAAGATGAGGAAAAAATCGAAGATGGTATCCGTTATAAAGCGGGTGAACCATCCGGCATGGACAGTGGAACGGAGATCTATTTCTACACTCCGGATGCACCTGTCTCAGAATTGCCGGAAGCATTCCTTTCCTGGTGGCAGGAAAGTGCTGATGGATCAGCAACACTTGACTGTTATGCAATCTATAATAAATCCGCGGATTCCGGATTTTTTGAGTACGCAAAGTAAGTACTGCAAATGAAGAGATCATTAAGAAGATGAAAGAGAAAAATATAATACAATGAAAAAGACTTTGCCTGAAACAGCAGGCTCTTTGGGGATATAAAGAGAGCAGCTGTTTTGGACAAAGTCTTTTTTATGGTTCAGGATAAACGAGGCGAAGTAAATGGGAAGCAATACATATAAGGATCTTCAGAACTCACATCCGTGTTTTGGAGGACAGAAAAATAATGCCGGGCGGATTCATATGCCGGTGAGTCCGGGATAAAACATCGGATGCCGTTTTTATGAGCGGACGATCAATGATGTGGAGGAGCGACCGGGCGTTACATCAAAGGTGATCATACAGAAGCAGGCTGTTGTGGTGGACATGGTGGCCATGGTGGCTGTGGATGTGGAACACCGGATGGATTGCCATAAAAAATAAATTTGTACTTGATAAAACCTATAGAAATAGTATACTATAATGTAAAATGATAATTTATCATGTTTGCAGAAAAAAGTAGATGAGATTCAGATGATGTACAGATGTATGGAATCATTTGAATCAGATAACAACGACAGGGAGGTCAAGATGAAGATATCAACAAAAGGAAGATACGCGATAAAACTGATGCTGGATCTGGCCACCTATTATAATGGTGAGCCGGTTAAGATAAAGGATATTGCAAGAAGACAGCATATTTCAGACAAATATCTGGAGCAGATCGTTGCAATATTAAATAAGGCATCACTGGTAAAAAGTGTCCGTGGAGCGCGTGGGGGATACATGTTATATGCTTCATCGGAGAATTATACGGTGCGGCAGATCTTAGAAACAGTAGAAGGAAGTCTGGCACCTGCAGACTGTGTCGGCGATAACGCAGCTTACTGCGAAAACAGAAGTATGTGTGTCAGCGTACTGATCTGGGAGAAACTTGATCAGGCAATACAGGATGTACTTGAGGGAATCACCTTAGCCGATCTCGTTGACTGGCAAAACAACCTGATGGTAGACCAGTACGTTATTTAATATATGATAGACATTTGCGACATGAAGAAAAAGGAGATCACATTGATTCTTGGCAGCAGCAATGATCGCGAAGTGGTCTTGACAAAGGACTGTCAGTTCATCCTGACCTCCTTCCCGATGAATGAACGGCTGGTATTTAACCGGACATATGCGGGATATCGGGGAAGCCTGACCTTTACCGAAGATTTATACGATAATCTGTAAAAAGCAGATACCACATTTCACTCTGAAAAATTCAGAAAGAAATGTGGTATTTTTTTGTTCTAATTTTCATTTGTCATGCATACATTATAACTATCAGAAGTGTGTAACAGCCTACTTTAGGTATCAGATCATATCAGAAAAGCAGATGCTTTTCGAGTATTGGCAGATGATGGAACTGACAGGTGAAAATGGTTACAGATGACATATGCATGAGGTGGATCAGTTTGGAAAAAAGCAGAGAGAATGAAATATTGAAGATATTATCCGTAGCGTTAAGGAGAATATTTTCGAGTGAGATATATGATTATAACAAGCTTCAGGAGATAAGGCTTAGGATGAATGAACCCTTGATCGTGATCTATGATAATCGGGAATATTTTGTGACGGAGAAGGGAAAGCGAACCACAGAATGTAAGAAAGCATATATGGTAGCACCTGCCGATATAAGGGAAACGCTGGAATATATCAGTAACTATTCACTCTATGCATATGAGGATGAGATCCGGCAGGGATTTATAACGATTCAAGGGGACATCGTGTAGGGCTTGCAGGAAAAGTCATTCTGGAATCTGGAATGATCAAGAGTGTCAGACATATATCATTTATCAATATCCGTTTGTCACATCAGGTTAAGGGATGCTGTAAGAAGGTTCTTCCGTACATAATAAATGGAAATGAGACATTTCATACACTGATCATTTCCCCACCGCGATGTGGCAAAACCACACTTCTTAGAGATATGATCCGGATGTTGTCGGATGGATTTCCAGGATTCAAAGGAAATACTATCGGTGTCGTAGATGAACGATCTGAGATCGGAGCCTGTTATAAAGGCGTACCACAAAATGATATCGGCATACGGACGGATATTCTTGACTGTTGTCCAAAATCATATGGAATGCTGATGCTGATCCGTTCGATGTCACCGCAGATCATAGCGGTGGATGAGATCGGCAGCCGGGATGCTATCGATGCGATCTACAGCGTGATCAACTGCGGGTGTAAAAGCTGATCGCAACCGTACATGGTAATTCCATTGATGATATCAGAAATCGTCCGGGACTTCGGAAGCTGGTCGATGAGAGGATATTTGAACGATATATCGTGCTGAGCAATCGCAAACGGACAGGAGAGATCCGGACGATATTTGACGATCGGGGAAGTGTTCTCTTTATGGCAGAGGATGAACGCCTGACATCGGCATATGAAAATGAAGCGGCTGTAGCAGAACTGTCATAAGTGCAGGGAGGCGTACATATGTTATATATAAAGATTCTTGGAATGCTTCTGGTGGTCGCAGCTTCCTATGGGATAGGAAAGACGATAGGAGTTTATCAGAACCGGCGAGTGGAAGATATCTACGAGCTTCTGATATTTGTCCGGATGGCAAATGGGCATCTGGCATACAGTGCATCGGAGATCACCGAGATCATTCGGGAAGGATCGGATAAAGCAGGGGGAAGGATCGGAGACTGGCTTGCCGGGCTGGCTTTGCAGTTCCGGACGGAAGAATATGCTTCTTCTTTTGAGCAGATCTGGACAGGCAGTATCGGAAGTCTGATGGAACACAGCTATCTGACGGACGCACAGATCGGTGCGGTAAAAGAGCTTGGAAAATGGCTGTGTTATATGGATGTCGATATGCAGATCAGGAATCTGAAGCTGTGGGAACAGAACATGCAGGCAGAGTATGAGGAACAAAAGGACAGGGCACGCAGGATAAATAAGGTATCCAGATCACTTGGATTACTCGGAGGGATCTTTTTGATAATACTGATAGGGTAAGGGTGGCAGGAGCTTATGACGATACAGTTATTATTGAAGATAGGTGCGGTAGGAATCCTTGTAGCACTGTTGAATCAGATATTAAAGCATTCGGGGAAGGACGAGCTGGCATTCCTGCTGAATCTGGCAGGACTGATTCTTGTACTTTCGTGGATCATTCCATATATCGTAGAATTCTTTAATGACATTATGAAGCTTGTAAATATCGGTGGATAGGGGAGAAAAAAGGCATGAGTCTTGTTACGGTATGTATGGCATCGGTTCTGGTCGTTTTAGTAGCGATAAAACTAAAGAAAATGAATGCAGAATACAGCACGCTCTTAAGTATTGGAGCGTGTTTATTTATTGTCAGCTTTATCATAGGAAGACTTGGAAATGTACTGGATTCCATCGACCGCATCACCGGATACATCAATATCAATATGGAGTATATATCGATCCTGCTTAAGATGCTTGGCATTTCCTATATCTGTGAATTTGCGACAAATATCTGTAAGGACGCAGGCTATGGTGCGATCGCTTCGCATATTGAGCTTGCCGGACGGGTGACAATGGTGGTGATGAGTCTGCCAATCCTGTTCCATGTGATCGATATGGTTGTTCGGCTGATGGGGTAGAACTATGAGAGGACAAAAAGCGAAAATGATTATAGCAGGCGTAATGGCGTTCACGATCCTATTATCTGTGGTGTGGTTTGGCGGGCAGACCAGCAGGGCAGCTACCTCAGATGTCGATGAGACGGATCTGGGACTTGATGAAAACACTTTTGACGAGATGGACATGCTGACAGAAGAACAGGCAGGACTCTCTTTTCGGGAGGTCGTATCCTATATACGAAACGGAAACCTTCAGGGACTGCTTGACTACAGTCTGAAAACCATACAACAGACACTTACGGGGGAGATAAAGAGCAATAATCGCCTGCTCCTGCAGCTTCTTGCCGTTGTCATTCTTGGTTCGGTGTTCACGAACCTATCCGGAAAGTTTGGAAAGATGGTAGGTGGAAACGGCTTCTTTGTCACCTATCTGATGGTGGTATCCATCCTGCTCGGAATGTTTGCGATCGTTTCCAATATAGCGGTGTCGGCAGTCTCGGATCTTACGGATCTGATGATCACTTTTATACCTGCTTATACGTTGGCTGTCTCCTATACAAATGGTGCAGGCACGGCAGAATTCACCTATCAGATCACGGTGCTGATCATTTTTTCTGTGCGAGAAGGTGATCATTCAGATCGTATTTCCGCTTGCCAAATGCAGTGGGGTGGTCGGACTGGTGAATAAGTTAAATGCCGAGGATCATTTTTCAAGGACAGTTACGTTGTTGAGGAATATTGCAGGATGGATCCTGAAAACCATGTTTGCAGTTGTAACCGGAATGAATGTGATAAAGGGTGTGATCGTTCCATCTGTGGACAAGTTGGAACGAAATGCCGTCTTAAAAGCGTTCGGGATGCTGCCGGGGGGAAATACGGTTAAGAACGTCTCGGATATCCTGCTCGGTTCGGGTATGGTTTTGAAAAATGCTATCGGAATTGCGGGCGCGGTCGTCATATTGCTGGCAGTGCTTCTGCCGGTTACCAAGATCGCGGTGATCTATCTGACTCTCCGTATCGTATCCGCATTTGTGCAGCCCTTGGGAGATAAACGGTTTTCCGACGGCATTAACATTGTGGCACAGACCATCGGTTTGATGTTGCGTGGCATCTGGTGTGCTTCCTTTTTATTTATCATCTCCCTCACACTTATGACGTTGCTTGCGAGGTGAAAAGCTGGTTGTCCATCCGGGTACATGCATAACCGTTTTTCAGAAATTGGTGGAAAGGAGTGCTGGATGTTGTTAGCTTGGATAAAAAATATCGTGCTTTTTATAATGTTTTCCTCGCTGGTATTTTTCTTGCTTCCGGATGAGAAATACAGAAAATATATGCAGACGGCGGTTGGTTTTGTACTGGCGATCATTGTCCTGACACCTGTATTAAGTGCGGGAGGCTTGAACGACATTCTAAGCTTTGATTATTACTATGAATCTATTGCAGGCGCACCGGGAAATGGCGATGTTGCTTATTATACAGATGTCATGGAGACTATGATCGAAGATCATTTGCGTGATACATTTCAATTGGATAGTAAGGTAACGATTACCTTTGATGAGAGTTATACGGTCACAGCGGTTGAGGTGGATGTTGTTTCTACAACATCAGACAGTGTGGCAGATACAATCATGGATGCGGCAAATCTCCGTCAGGAGATCGCAAAAAGAATATAAGATCAGTGAGGACAGGATAGAAATATTTGTAAATGGATATCAGACAAAATAACATGTACTAAAAGCGGACATGTTACATATAATGGAGAGAGAGAACATGGAAGGAATATGGAATAACATCAAACAAAAGCTGCAGGAACTGAAAAAAAGATAAAAATGCGGCACTTCGAAAGTGCATGGGAATTTTGCTTGCAGGTATTTGTCTGCTGGTCATTCTCTGGCCGTCTGATAAGAAAAACGGATTTTCCGGACTTGATGCTTTAACCGGAACGAAACAGGACAAAACGTCCGGTGGAGTGACCGGAAAAAAACAGAACGGGGAGTCTGCTTCGGACAATGGACAGGGAATTTCAGGAGAAGAATCATCGGCAAACAGTAGTTATGAAGATTATATAGCATTTCAGGAGGAGAAGCTGCGAGGGATACTGTCTCAGGTGAAAGGCGTCGGAACGGTAAGTGTCATGATCACATTAAAAGATGGAGGCGAGAAGATCATAGAGAAGGATGTGACGAAGTCTGATGATAGTGAGTCAGATGGCAGCAGTCAGAAGAGCAGGAGTGAGATTTCTGTTATGACAAACGCAGACAGCGGCGAATATCCCTATGTGAGCAAAACACTGGAGCCGGAGATTGAGGGGGTTCTGGTCAGCTGCACAGGTGCTTCCGATCCGACGATTGCGATAAAAATAACCGAAGCGGTTCAGGCATTATTTGATGTTCCGGCGCATAAGATAGTTGTATTAGAACAGGAATAAAGCATGGAGGATATGAATGAAGAAAAAAATCTTTAAGAAAAACCGTCTGGTGATACTTGCTCTGTCGGTTATGATCGGAGTTGCAGGTTATCTGAATTTCAATGCAGGGAAAAGAGACGACCTGTTGCGCCAAAAGGCAAAGGAGACAAATGCGGATGCCGAAGTTATCAGCTATGACAGCGATAAAGCGGATGCTACGGAAGATGAACTTACAGATCAGGCAAACAAAGAAACGATGGGCACTTCTGACAATACAGAAGTGGGAGAAGATGCATCGGAGAATACCGATACTACATATCTGGAACAGGCAGCTCTTGAAGAAAATGTAGAACTGAACAGTGATGAGGAGGATATCGGAGAAGCTGTTCTTACAAGTGCTCAGACCATGAAAAGTAATCTTGCGACTGCAAAACTGAACCGGGAGCAGAGCCGCGCAAGAAGCAAAGAAGCTTTGCTTGCGATCATCAACGATGAAACGATGGACAGTGCAGCAAAAGATGAAGCAGTAAACAGCTATGTAAAACTTACCGATACGATCGAGAAAGAAACAGATGCGGAAACCGTCCTGACGGCAAAAGGCTATACCGACTGCATTGTAACCGTAAATGATGATACCGTCGATGTTACACTTCCTGTTGCAAACCTGTCCGATACCGAACGGGCACAGGTGGAAGACATCGTAACCAAGGAAAAACCGGCTACGATGTATCCCAGCTTGTAATAACAGTTGCCGAAGATAAGTAGGAATACACCTGCTAGAATTATGACATAAATATGATGCCCTCTATAAATGACTTGCTGTGCTTTCGACTCAAAGCACAGCGGACGGCACTATAACAAGAACCGGATACTCCATTGTAAATGACTAGCAGCGCTTTCGATTCGAAGTAAATGCCCTATTCGTAAATACTCCTGTGCCAACTCGCCTACGCCTCAAACAGGCACCCGTATTTACCGGCAATTTCCTTCTCCTGTCGAAATGCTCGCGGATGTCATGTTACAAGGGAGATCCGGTTCTTGTTATAGTGCCTGTCTGAAGATATAGAATCAGCGAATCGAAAGCGCAACATGTCATTTATAGAGGGGATTGTATTTGAGTTATACTCAGACAGGCACAATGGGAAAACTGCACAAAAATAACTGGATATTTTGTATAAATAGAATGCGTTACCTTGTTTTTATGTTGGGCGTCAGATATAATGAAACTATATGTCTATATAGCAGAAAAAGATGCAGAATAACATGAAAAACAAGTTTTTTTACAGGGAGGTATGAATGAAAAACGGAAGAACAACAATGATAAAAAGGATTTTTGCCGTGACGCTGGCATTTGCGGTAGCTGTCTCGATCCTGACAGTGCCGGTACAGGAAGCGTATGCAGCCGGTGGCAAGGTAAAAACGGTGGCAGTTACAAACCTGCCCGCAAAACAACTGACACTTAAAAAAGGAAAGACATTTACCTTAAAATCAAAGGTAACAGTAACCAGAAAGGCTTCAAAGAAGGTTACATATAAGACAAGCAACAAAAAGATTGCGACGGTAAATGCAAAAGGTAAGATCACAGCGAAGAAAAAAGGAACCGCTAAGATCTATGTGATCTCAAAGGCAGATAAGAAGAAAAAATGCACGATCACAGTGACAGTCGGTACACCAGTTACCAAGGTAAAGCTGAACAAGACCAAGTCTACGATGACAATTGGCAAAAAGCAGACCTTAAAGGCAACGGTTACACCGAAGAAAGCCAGCAGCAAGGCAGTCGTATGGAAGTCATCCAATAAGAAGGTTGCAACTGTAACCAGCAAAGGTGTTGTAAAGGCAAAGAAGGAAGGAACCGTCACGATTACGGCAACAGCAAAGGACGGATCCGGTAAGAAAGCCACCTGTAAGATTACAGTGAAGAAAGCAGCTTCGATCATACCAATCCCGACACCGGAAGAACCACTGATCGTTAAGAGCCTGAATATAGCACAGCCGGATCTGTTAACCATTACATTAACAAAGCAGGCAGCACTCACGGCTTCGGACTTTCAGGTATGGGCAAAGAAATATGAAAGTGCAGACTATCTGAAACAGTATACGATCGGACAGATAACAACAACGGATTCGCTTACTTATAAGATTAAGCTTACAGGAGATTCGGTGTTACAGAAAAAACTCCTATATAAAAGTAGTAGTTCCAAAATTAAATCTGTCAAGAGAATGTATCTATCGGGATGAAACTTATACGATAGAAAAATCAGAAACATATGTATACAAACTTGGAGATTCTGTTGATAAGAGTCAGACACTTGGAAAGGGCTATTCCAATTGCTCTGTCAGCGGACTGCCGGCAGGGGTTAAATATCAGATCAAGACAGCTGCTGCCACATGTACACTTAAATTTAACGGTAACGTGACAAAGCAAGGGAAATATACAAGTAAATTAGTCTATGAAGATGAACTTGGTAACAAATTCAGTATGACTATCATCTGGCTGGTTTATGATGGAACGGAACTGCTTGTAAAGGATGCGGAAAAGGTTCTGACAACTGCATGGGGAACTACGCTTCCACAGCTTAAGGTATATGGCGGAAACGGTACTGATACGAGCGATTATACATATGAGATTTTACGAGAAGAAAGTGACAGTGCTGCATTAGCAGTTTCTTCACTCATCAATGGTGGAGCCGGGATACAGGTATCATCCCCAAAACTGTCAACCGGAACCTACAAGCTTCGTATCCGTGCAACAGATAAGACAGACACTTCTATGACAAGCACAGGAACTCTTACACTAAAAATTATAGAAGGCGGTTATTTACAGGGTAAAGTAAAAGATGCAAATGGCGATCCACTGACCAGTTTTCAATTCACTATGAAGAACCAAAATGAATATGCCGAGTATACGGATGAGGTAAGCGGCAGATGGAATGGTGTTAGTAAGGATGGAGTCATTTTAATGGATGATCTGGAAGCCGGTACTTATGATGTTGCGGTATCCAGTTATAGTGGAACAGTAGGTACTACTGTTTATAATCTGAAGACTCAGAAAGCGGCATATGGAACAGATGATGTGCATCCGGTCTGGTCATTTGATGTCACACTCCCGGTATATAAGGTTACTATAGAGCTGGACCCGGATGTGCCAGATGCAGTGAAAAATATAACCGGTTTTGGCAATTGGCAGGATGTTTCGGATGGAGAAGTTATTATGGATCGACCAAAACCGTTTATCTGGAAAATGGAACTCATCATTTAACCTGTCGAAAGAGTATAAGTGGTGAAATTTATAATTTTTATCTGGATGTGACGGTGAACGGAAGTAATACGACCGCATATGCATATGTCAAAGAATAAGGTTCGTATGAGAATAGATTAGGGAATCTACAGAAGGAGAGTATAGATGAAAGAAAGACGATATAATTTGTCTGTGAAAAGATTTCTGGCATGGGTGATAGCGATCGCAGTTGCAGTATCCATTCTGACTGTCCCACAGACAGAGAGCTATGCAGCCGGTGGTAAGATCAAAACCATAGCGGTTACGAATCTGCCGGCAAAGCAGTTAACCTTAAAAAAAGGAAAATCCTTTACCTTAAAGACAAAGGTAACAGCGACAGGAAAGATTTCCAAAAAGGTCGCATATAAATCGAGTAACAAGAAAGTTGCAACTGTAAATGCAAAGGGTAAGATCACGGCAAAGAAGAAGGGAACCGCTACGATCACCGTTTACTCCAAAGCAGATAAGAAAAAAGACCTGTAAGATCAAGGTGACAGTTGGTACCCCGGTTACCAAGGTGAAGTTAAATAAGACAAAGGCAAACTTAAATGTCGGTAAATCACTGACCTTAAAGACAACCCTTTCACCGAAGAAACCAAGCAATAAAGGAATCATTTGGAAAAGTTCAAATACCAAGGTTGCAACTGTAACCAGCAAAGGTGTCGTAAAGGCAAAGAAAGCGGGAACCGTTACGATCACAGCGACAGCAAAGGATGGTTCCGGTAAGAAAGCAGCCTGTAAGATCACTGTAAAGAAAGCAGCGGTGACTCCGGTTGTTCCGGAAGTACCGGTTGTGATCCGGAACGTGAGTATTGTGAATAAAGCAGTGATCCAGGTGACATTAAATAAGGCAAAAATATTACAGACATCGGATTTTGCAGTATCCAGTAAGGTATATGGATACGGGAACTTTGTAAGAAAAGTGTGTGATTGATCATCTGGAAACAACAAATAACATTACATATAAGCTTTATCTGGACAAACAGGATATTTTTTATAATGGAGATATTGTTCAGGTATCTGTTCCGACATTAAACAGTACAAAAGAACTGACATATCGGACAAAGCCGACAGAGATAACAATAAGATCGGAAGTACGACGTAAGAAAGGAACAGTGGTAGGGACCAGTTCCTTAGATACTTCAGGCGTTTATGATCCGGATGTACAGGGCTATGCTGTATATACAGTAAGCAATCTTCCAACCGGTCTTTCGTATAAGGTGGTAGATGACGCAGACCAATCCGGTTATCTGCAGTTTTATGGTACCTTGAAAGAGACAGGAATCTGGGAGACAAAGGTTGATGTCGTAGATGAATTTGGAAATAAGATTCATTATATCAAGGTATGGAAAGTATATGATGAAAGGGCAGTCATAGCACAGGATATTACAAAATATGGATGCCTGAGTTTTCCAGCTCCAAACAAACCAAATGGAACTTATACAGTAAAGTATGGAGCACAGATAAGTCCTATTGGTGGTAATGGCAGTTACAAATATGAAGTTGTGTCAAAAGCAGATTGTCTGGATTTGGTGATGTCAACAACCGGAGTACAGTATTGTTCGATTGATACAGATCAGGCTGGTGAATATACCATGAAGATAAAGATCTCTGACAGCAGGGATGCCAGTGTTTTCACATACTGTACAGTAACCTTTGTTATAAAGCCGGGAGTCCTGCTCAGTGTTACAGCTACCGATCTGGATGGAAATAAGATCAAATATACCGGTATAGATACTTATTTGTGCAGACTTAAATCCCAGTGGAAGGATAATTCATACAGTGAGATCAGCTATGCACGAGAGGTCGGGGAGATTAGCGATGGAATGGCAATATACAGCTATGTACCGGAAGGAGTCTATGATATCTCGATTGAGGATGAAAGAGGCGGAACAGGAGCCTATGCAAGTGATTATTTTGTAAGTGCAGCTACGAATGAAGTTAAGTTAACTCTTCCTGTATATCAACAGACCATCGTGTCGGATAATACGGATTTTGCAGATCTTAGCGAAATGGGAGAGTGGAAGGATGAAAATGGAGTTGTACAGGGAAAAGGCGGATACCTCTATCTGGCGGTTGGTAATTATACACTGACCAGTACTGCAGAGAAAAATGGGGTAACCTATCAGGCAACTCTTAAAATATCAGTTACAAAATACTACACGGGCTGCAATGGTAACCGCCCATGTAGTGGCAAAATAAAACAAAAGAATACTAATCGTAAAAGATTATAATTATGCGACGGATACCTGTTATAATGATTTGATGCGCATATCACATTATAGTAGGTATTCGTTTTTTATGTGAAAAATTGTATTTTTGTCAAAGCTGTAAATATGGCAATGTGTATATATTTTATTTATATTATATAAAAATATAAATAAACAACATTAACAATGCAAATACTATGCTGGAAATTATAAATTAGTATAAAGTCATAAGATATTCAAAGAATATGAACAAATTCAGAATTAGCTATTGTACAAAGTGAATGGATATGCAGGTATGATCTGTCTGGCTGGTGTTTGTATCCTATAGCAACATTAGCGAAGCTTCCGTCATGAAGTGCACATTGTCAGCACATACGGGTGCATATACCTCACAAAACCAGTGGCTAATTCTGAATTATCCCCGCCAATTCCGGGTGTTGAATGTTTTTTATAATTGCGGTATAATATTGAATCAATATGTACAAATACAGGAAGTCTGGAGGTATACAGAATGAGTGAAGAAAATACAAGCACGTATGAAAATATAGAAGAAGAAAATTCCATCGGTCATGTACAGATCGCAGGCGAGGTAATCGCGATCATTGCAGGTCTGGCAGCAACCGAGGTAGACGGCGTATCAAGACTTGCAGGCTCGCTATCAAATGAACTCGCAAGCCGTCTTGGCAAGAAGAATCCGGCAAAGGGCGTTGAAAGTAGAATTATTGCCGGGCGAAGTAAAGGTAGATCTGGCAATTGACGTATTATATGAGTACAGCATTCCAACTGTGACAACACAGGTTCAGGATAAAGTAAAGCAGGCAATCGAGACTATGACAGGTCTTAATGTAACCAAGGTAAATATACGTGTAGCCGGCGTTCGCATGGCAGACGCAAACTAGAGAGGAACATATGACAAGACGAGAGATAAGAGAAACCGTATTTAAAATTTTATTCAGTCTGGAATTCAATGACATTTCAGAGATCAGAGAAGAAGCAGAACTCGAACTGGAGCATGCCAGCCTTTATGATGAAGACGATAACAAGATGGATGCAGTAGCCATGACAGAGGAAGAAAAAGCCTATGTTATAGATCGAGTAGAGGCAGTCGTAGCCCATATTACAGAGATCGATGAAACGATCAGTGGTATTTCACAGGGATGGAAGCTTGGCAGAATCGGAAAAGCAGAGCTTGCTATCTTAAGACTGGCTGTATACGAGATCAAATTTGATGAAGATATTCCTGTAAAGGTAGCGATCAATGAAGCAGTAGAGCTTGCAAAGACATACTGCGATGTAGAAGCAAAGAGCTTCATTAATGCACTACTTGCAAAGCTTGCAGATTAGGTGAGAATATGGCAAAGAAAAAGCTATACCGTCGGACAGGTAAATGGATATATCAAGAATCTGATCAGCAGTGATTATCTGCTTGGTGATATTTATGTGAAGGGAGAAGTCTCTAACTGCAAATATCACAGTTCCGGGCATATCTATTTTTCATTGAAGGATGAGACCGGTTCGATCATGGCTGTTATGTTTAAAAGTTATGCATATTCCGGTCTTGATTTCAAACTGGAAAACGGGCAGCAGGTAGTCTGCCACGGAAGTGTGAATATCTACGAACGGGATGGCAGATATCAGTTACATGTAAAAAGAGATCAAGCTGGATGGGATTGGAAATCTCTATGAGCGGTATGAACAGTTGAAACAGAAGCTGTATGAACAGGGACTGTTTGAATTCGATATCAAGAAGCCGATACCGGCATATCCGAAGCGGGTAGGCATCGTGACAGCACAGACAGGTGCGGCGATCCAGGATATCAGAAACATCGCAAAGAGAAGGAATCCATATGTCCAGCTTATCCTGTATCCGGCAAAGGTACAGGGAGATGGGGCAGCAGAAGATATCGCGCATGGAATCGAAGTGTTGGATAACATGGGCGTAGATACGATCATTATCGGTCGTGGCGGCGGCTCGATCGAAGACCTCTGGGCGTTTAATGAGGAGGTCGTTGCATGGGCAATCTACCATGCAACGACGCCGATCATTTCCGGTACAGGTCATGAGATTGATAATACGATCGCAGATTATGCGGCAGATCTTCGAGCACCGACACCATCAGCCGCCTGTGAGCAGGCAATCCCGGATGTGATGTCTACAGTCCATCAGGTCATAAATCAGGGCAGACAGATGGATTATCTGATGAAACGGAGACTTGCAGCATATCAGGAGAAGCTGCAGGCTGCAGAAAGGCATCTTCGTATCCTGAATCCGAAGCAGAGGCTTGCACAGCAGCAGATCTATCTGGATGATCTGTCAGATCGTTTAAACCGTGCTATGAAGAACAAATACGACAGATACGAACATCGGGTGATGCTTCTTGCAGAACGTCTGCATGGTCTGTCACCATCGGCGAAGCTTATAAATGGATTTGGATATATCGAAAAGATCGGAACGCCGGTAACAACGATAAAAAGAGATAGAAAAAGACGACCACATTACCATCCGTGTTCATGATGGTCTGATCGAGACAAGAGTAACGGATGTGAAAGAGGAAGATTAGAAATGGCAGAGAAGATGGAAAAGGAGGATTTCTCGATCGAGGAATCCCTGAAGAAAATAGAAGCGATCACGGCTGTCTTAGAGAATCCTGCGACATCGTTAAAGGACAGTCTGGCAGCCTATGCAGAGGGCGTACAGAACTTGTTCAGGCATGTAAGGACAATCTGTGTGATGTAGAAAAAGAAATGATCGTATTGAGTGGAGAGAACAGTGGAAAAGAATAAATTAGAACTTCGGACAAAAGAAGTACAGGATATTATATACACATATGCACCGGCAGAAGAAGGCTTCCAGAAGACTATCTTTACAGCGATGAATTATTCCTTTCGGGAAGGCGGAAAGAGACTACGTCCGTTATTAATGCAGGAAACCTACCGCTTGTTTGGCGGAACAGGAAAAAGTTGTAGAGCCGTTTATGGCTGCAATCGAGATGATACATACATATTCACTGGTGCATGATGATCTGCCGGCGTTGGATAATGATGAATACCGCAGAGGAAGAAAGACTTCGCATGTGGTATTTGGTGAGGCAATGGCGATCCTTGCTGGTGATGCGCTTTTAAATTATGCATTTGAGACAGCCTGTAAGGCATTTGAGCTGGAACCGGGTGATCAGACTGTTGCCAGAGCATTCACGATCCTTGCAAAAAAAAAAAGCAGGTGTAAACGGAATGATCGGTGGCCAGGTTGTAGATGTAGAGATGACAGGGAAGCAGATGAGTGGTGATCAGCTTCATTTTGTGTATGAGAATAAGACCGGTGCGTTGATCGAAGCATCCATGATGATCGGTGCAGTTTTTGCCGGAGCAACGGAAGACGAATTGAAGCAGGTTGAGATGATCGCATCGGATATCGGACTGGCATTCCAAATCCAGGATGATCTTCTGGATATTTTGGGTGACAGCGCAGTGCTTGGAAAACCTGTCTGCTCAGATGAAGAAAATGGTAAAAGTAACTTATGTCACGGTCCACGGACTTGAGGAGTCCAAGAAGGATGTCGCGGAGATATCCAGGCGTGCGGTTACAAGACTGGATCAGCTTCCGTATAAGAATGAATTTCTGGATGAATTGATTCTGGAACTGGTCAACAGAAAGAAATAACAGAGATGAAAGATATGAGTATACTGGATCGAATACAAGAACCAAATGACATAAAGAAAATAGATGAGAAAGATCTGCCGGAGCTGGCACAGGATATCCGAGAGTTCCTGATTGCAAATGTCAGCGAGACGGGTGGGCATTTGGCGTCAAACCTTGGGTGCGTGGAACTTACGATCGCACTTCACCGTGCGATGGATTTCCCGGCTGATAAGCTGGTATGGGATGTAGGACATCAGTCCTATGTGCATAAGATCCTGACCGGACGAAAAAAGATCAGATGACAACGTTACGGAAGTTTGGCGGTTTAAGCGGATTTCCCAAGACCAGTGAGAGTGATTGTGATGCTTTTAATACAGGACACAGTTCGACTGCGATGTCAGCAGCACTTGGTATGGCATGCGCAAGAGGAATCAAAGGAACACAGGAGAAGATTGCAGCCGTTGTTGGTGACGGTTCTTTCACCGGTGGTATGGTTTATGAAGCGCTAAATAACATGGCAGAGGTCAAGACCGGATGTCTGGTCGTGCTGAATGATAATGAGATGTCGATCGACCACAATGTAGGTGGAATGTCAAGCTACCTGAGTAAGCTTCGTGTCGGTCAGCCATATAATGATCTGAAAAACGGAATCGAGAAAGCACTGATGCATATACCGGTAGCAGGTGAGAAGCTTGCGAAAGGATTGAAGCGGTCAAAGGACTCTTTAAAGCAGATATTCGTTCCCGGAATGTTCTTTGAAGAAATGGGTGTTACTTATATCGGACCGATCGATGGTCATAATATACGCATGATGGAAGAAACCTTCCGGCGTGCATTTAAGTTAAATAAACCGATTCTGGTTCATGTGAAAACGATCAAAGGAAAAGGGTATAAATATGCGGAGAAGCATCCATGCTATTTCCATGGGATCAGTTCTTTTGATGTTGCAACCGGAAAAGTGAAAAATGTAGAAAAAAGGTTTATCTTATACTGCTGTATTTGCGAGAAAACTGATAGAACTTGGAACAGAAAATAATCGAATCGTCGCGATCACGGCAGCAATGAGCAAGGGAACCGGAGTCAATAAATTTGCAGAGAAATTCCCGGGTCGAACCTTTGATGTGGGAATTGCAGAAGAACATGCGGTAACATTTGCGGCAGGACTTGCTGCGGAGGGCATGATCCCTGTGGTAGCGGTATATTCTTCCTTCTTACAGCGGGCTTACGATCAGATCCTGCATGATGTCTGTATGCAGAATCTGCATGTTATATTTGCAATCGACCGGTCAGGGCTGGTCGGGGCAGACGGTGAGACACATCAGGGAATCTTTTGATACGGCATTTTTATCGCATATTCCGAATCTGGTCATTATGGCTCCGAAGAATCGCTATGAGTTGACCAGAGCGATGGAATGGGCAGTAGCCTATGACGGACCGATTGCGATCAAATACGCCAGAGGACAGGCATATGACGGTTTGAAAGATTATAATGAGCCGGTCGAATACGGAAAGAGCGAGATCCTCCGTGAGGGAAGTGAGATCGCATTAGTAGCGGTTGGAAAATATGGTGGAAGAAACCGAGAAATTATATAACCGGTTCCTGCAGGAAGGCAGACAGGTGACCTTTGTCAATGCAAGATTTATCAAGCCATTAGATAAAGAGATGATCGACCATCTGGCAGAGACACATAAGCTGATCGTAACGATCGAGGAAGGTATTCTGCATGGCGGTTATGGTTCTCTGGTTGAGGAATATCTGGAATCAAAGGCAAGTGATGTGAAGGTGCTTCCGATCGCAATCGAAGATACCTTTGTCCGTCATGGAAGTGTAGAAGAACTGAGAAAGATGTTGAAGATAGATGCTGAATCCATATACAGACGGATTCGGGACATAATGGAGTAGAGATGAAAGAACGACTGGATGTAATGATGGTAAATCGTGGACTTGCAGAGTCCAGAGAAAAAGCAAAGGCGATCATCATGTCGGGCATTGTCTATGTAGATAACATAAAGGAAGACAAGGCAGGATCGACATTTGATGAGAAAGCACAGATAGAAGTAAGAGGCAACACATTAAAATATGTGAGTCGTGGTGGTTTAAAGCTTGAAAAGGCAATGGATTGCTTCGGAGTAAGCCTTGCAGGAAAAGTGGCAATGGATGTTGGATCTTCAACCGGTGGATTTACGGACTGTATGCTGCAAAATGGTGCAGTTAAGGTGTATTCGGTGGATGTCGGACATGGACAGCTTGCATGGAAGCTTCGAAACGATGAGCGGGTTGTCTGTATGGAGAAAACAAATATCCGTTATGTGACACCGGATGATATCGAAGACAGGATTGCATTTGCATCGATCGATGTATCCTTTATCTCTCTGACCAAAGTGCTTCCTCCGGTAAAAAAGAGCTTCTGACAGACGATGGAGAGATCGTGTGTCTGATCAAGCCGCAGTTTGAAGCCGGCAGAGAAAAGGTCGGCAAGAAGGGCGTTGTCAGAGATCAGAAGGTGCATGTAGAAGTGGTTGAAATGATCGTTGACTTCGCAAGACAGATCGGATTTAAAACACTTGACTTAAGCTATTCACCGATCAAGGGACCGGAAGGAAATATCGAGTATCTTTTGTACATAACAAAGGATCAGACGAAGGAAAATAAAGAATTTGATATAAAGGCTATGGTGGAAGAATCACACAGATGCCTGTAAGAGGAGTAAAGATCCGATGAATCGTTTTATGATCGTGGTGAATCCCGATAAGGACACCGATTCGACAGTTACAAACAGAATACAGAGTTATCTGGAAGCGCATGGAGCAGCCTGTATGGTGCGGGATGTATTCCATCTGGAGTCTTCGGACTGGGAAGCTTTAAAGAAAGAGCAGTTTGACTGTGTACTGGTTCTTGGTGGTGATGGAACACTGTTACGCATGGCTGGTGAGACGGAAGATATCGATATACCGTTATTTGGCATTAATCTGGGTACGGTAGGCTTTCTGACAGAAGGGGAAGTTGCAAATATCGAAGAGATACTGGATCGGCTGCTGACGGATGATTTTACGATTGAAGAAAGAATGATGGTCACAGGTACGGTTACGAAAGCGGATGGAACAACGTATCGCAAGAGTGCTTTAAATGATATCGTGATCAGCCGGGCAGGATTTTCCAGACTGATCGGACTTAATGTGTCTGTTGATGGACAGGTGCTTGATACATATGAGGCAGATGGTGTTGTGATATCGACACCGACAGGCTCGACCGGCTATAATCTGTCAGCGGGAGGGCCAATCGTCAGCCCGGATGCAGAGCTATTAGTGATCACGCCGGTATCACCACATTCATTGACTGCAAAAGAGTATCGTATTATCCGGTAAAGAGGAGATTACGATAGAGATCACCAAGAAGCGTAAGACACAGGATACAGAGGCGATCTGTTCTTTTTGATGGTGGTAATGATGTGGAATTATCTGTTGGTGACCGGGTAGATATCCGCAAGGCGGAGAAGATAACCAGACTGATCAAAGCGAGTAATGTAAATTTTTATGAGATACTTAGAAATAAATTAGGAGGAAACTGAGATGAAATATCAAAGACAGGCAAAGATACTGGAGCTTGTTGAAAAATATGATATTGAAACACAGGATGATCTTCTGGAGAAACTGAAGGAAGAGGGATTTCAGGCAACACAGGCAACTGTTTCCAGAGATATTCGGGAAATGAATCTGACCAAGGTATCCGTACCGGGAGCCAGACAGAAGTACGCCGTTGAGAAGAACAATCGTTATGAGACGCTGGATTCCTATAAGAAGGTTCTGAGCACAGGAATTATTTCTGTAGATGCAGCAGAGAACCTGATCGTGATCAAGACAATCTCCGGTGTTGCCATGGCTGTAGCGGCCGCACTGGATCATATGGCTATTGATGGGCTGATGGGCTGTATCGCAGGAGATGATACGATCTTCCTTGCTGTGAAGGATAAGAACCTGACGATGTCGATCAAGGCGCAGATTGAAAAAAGATGTAAATTCTGTTATTTTGTGCATGGAATACACAGGAGGACATATGCTTTTAAATGTACACATAAAAAATATTGCATTGATTGAAGATGCAAATATCAATTTTACAGATGGACTGAATATCTTAACCGGTGAGACCGGTGCAGGTAAGTCTATTATCATGGGAGCTTTAAAGATTGGTATGGGAGGCAAGCTTCCAAAAGATATGCTGAGAGATCCGGAAAAAGAAGGTTTCTGTCAGTTATTATTTTTTATTGATGATGAATCACTGGTGAAGCAGCTGCAGGAGCTTGGGGTTACACCGTCAGAGGATGGAGAGATCATCATAACCAGACGAATAGTAAATGGCAGAACCATGAATACTATTAATGACCAGACAGTAACAGCAGCAAAGTTAAAAGATGTTTCGGCACTTCTTGTGGATATGCATGCACAGCATGAGCAGCAAATCCTGTTGAAGAAGGCAGAGCATTTGAATATTCTGGATAAATTTGCAAAAAAGCCGCTTGCTTCATTAAAACAGAAATATGAAGACTGCTATAAAAACATTTGAAGATCTTCGAAAAGAACTGGAAGAAGGACAGATGGATGAAGGCGAGCGGAAACGGAAACTGGAATATATCCGGTTTGAAGCAGGGGAGATCGAAGGTGCCAGGCTGGTTCCGGGTGAAGATGAAGAACTGGAGAAGCAGTACCGTAAGATGGTGAATGCCAAGGATATTGTAGAAGCAGTTTCTGAGGTTTATTCGATCACAGGGTATAACCGGAACGCATCTGCCGGAAATGAGATCGGACGTGCGCTTGCAAGCTTAAAAGCGATAAAAGGTCTGGATGAGGAGATAGAGAGCATCTTCAGTGAGCTTACAAATATTGATTCGCTGTTAAATGATTTTAATGTATCGGTCAGTGATTATATGCAGAGTATGGAATTCGATGAGTCTGAATTCCATGAGGTTGAAGACCGGCTGAATACCATTAATAATTTAAAAGGAAAATATGGAAGAACCCTAGATGATGTACTTGCTTATCTGGAGCAGCTGGAAGCAGAATGAAGCAAAGCTTGTGCAGTATGAGGAATATGCGGAAGAATTGCAACAGAAAGTGAAAACAGCAAAAAAAAAGAACTGGATCAGGCGGCGGAAGTTTTAAGTGCAGAACGAAAGATTCAGGCAAAAGAATTATGTAAGCGGGTATCAGAGGCACTGGAGGATCTGAGTTTTAATCAGATCCGGTTCGATATGCATTTTGATCGTCTGACACATCCGGGAACTTCCGGTATCGACGACTGTTACTTTGTTGTATCGACAAATGTCGGAGAAAAGGAACGTCCGCTTTATGAGGTTGCATCCGGCGGTGAGCTTTCGAGGATCATGCTTGCGATCAAATCCTGCATGGCATCGGAAGATAACATTGATACTCTGATATTTGATGAGATTGATGTTGGTATCAGCGGCAGAGCAGCATCAAGTGTGGCAGCAAAGCTTGCGGTTATATCAAAAGCGCATCAGGTGATCAGTATTACGCATCTGCCACAGATTGCAGCAATGGCGGACAGTCATTACAGAATTGAAAAAGTGGTAAAGGATGGCAAGACGATCACGCAGATCTCCAAGTTAGACCGGGAAGAATCTGTGCTTGAGATTGCCAGGCTGCTTGGCGGTGCAGAGATCACAAATGCCGCGCTTGAAAATGCCAGGGATATGAAAGAACTGGCAGACAAAGCAAAAAAATACACTAATTAAAAACAGAACAAAAAAAACCAATACTAAGAGTAGCAATAAAACAATTGCTGCTCTTTTTTTAGTTTTTTTTGCGCATATGATGAGCCAAAGTCTGTGCGGTGGATTTTCTGAGAGCAGCCTGTAAAATGGAAAGGAGAAGTTAGGATGGAAGAAAGTAAAACTTCAAGTCGTTACCGTTCGCTGCTGATCGGATTTTTGATCTTGGATCTGATCGCATTTACACTGTTGGCAGTGGCTTATTTCTGGAATGAAAATATCGGAGATCAGGAGATCAGGTATGAAGATGCGGAGCTTGTATTCGATGATCTGTCCGGACAGAAAGTAATACCGTCCGGCGAACCGGTCGGGATCTATCTGAAAACAGATGGCGTTATGGTCGTAGATTGTGACGAGGTGGAAACTGCACAGGGAGAGATTTGCTCTCCCTGTAACGGCCTGCTTCCAGACAGGAGATTACATCACAGCTGTGAATGAAACAGCCATATCAACAAAAAAGGAACTGATGCAGGCTTTATCCGGGAATAATACCAGAACTATGAGACTTACATTTCTGCGGGACGGAAAGTCACAGGTAGCAGAGGTTACACCTGTGAAAACAAATAAGAATGCTTATATGTTAGGACTGTGGGTGAAGGATGATATATCGGGTATCGGAACAGTGACCTTCCTATGTGGCAATCAGTTTATGGCACTTGGACACAGCGTATCGGATAATGATACCGGGCTTAAGATCAGCAGCACCGGTGGGGGTATCTATACTACACATATAACGAAGATCAACCGATCCTTTGTGTCGATGCCGGGGCAGCTTCAAGGAACGATCCTTTACAAGAAGGATCTGATCGGAATTGTAGAAGGTAATTATGATAACGGAATCGGCGGATATCTCGATGAAGAATATGTGGCGAAGCATTACAAAGCTGCAGAAGCCATGTATATCGCAGATCCTGATGAAGTTCAGACCGGAGAGGCATATATTTATTCCAGATTGGATGGGAATCTGAAAAAAATACAAGATCAACATTCCGGCGGTTCATACCGATACAGCCAATAAAAAAATATGGAATTTAAGGTAGAGGACGAGGATCTGATCGCACTTACCGGCGGTGTCTGTCAGGGCATGAGTGGAAGCCCGATCGTACAGAATGGCAAGCTGATCGGTGCGGTTACACATGTGCTTGTGGATGATCCTACGGAAGGGTATGCTGTATTTATTGAAAATATGATAAAGTAGTGACTTAATCGATCATTCATGTTAGAATCGAAGCTGTACACTGTTAAAAAAAGAAAAAAGAGAAGGGATATTTTGCTTCCAGGGTACATGGAGCAGAAGTTAGAGTACGATGGATATACAAAACAATAACAACAGAAGTTCATTTTCGGGGAAGATAGGATATGTGCTGTCGGCGGCAGGAGCGTCGGTCGGTCTTTGAAATATATGGCGGTTCCCGTATCTGGCAGCAAAGTACGGAGGAGGAATCTTTCTTCTGATCTATATTCTGCTGGCACTCACATTTGGATATACGATGATTGTTGCTGAGTCTGCGATCGGTCGTATGACAAGAAAGAGTCCGGTCGGAGCGTTTCGGTCATTTGGTAAGAAGAAATGGTTGTCCTTTGGCGGCTGGATCAATGCGATCATACCGGTGCTGATCGTACCGTATTATTCGGTGATCGGTGGTTGGGTTATCAAATATCTGGTGGAATATGTCAAAGGAAATGGAAAGAATCTGGCAAGGGATGGATATTTTACGGACTTTATCTCGAATGGCGTTTCGACAGAGCTTTGTTTCATCGTATTCTGTCTGTTTACGCTTGGGATCATCTTTGCAGGTGTTCAGAATGGTATTGAGCGTGTATCAAAGATTATGATGCCGGTACTGATCGTGTTATCGATTCTTATTGCTGTATATTCAGTGACAAGACCGGGGGCATTAAAGGGCGTGAAGTATTTTCTTGTTCCGAATTTTGATAATTTCTCATGGATGACTGTGGTAGCGGCGATGGGACAGATGTTTTATTCCCTGTCAATTGCGATGGGTATTTTGATTACATTTGGTTCTTATATGAAAAAGGATACGGCGATCGAGGATGCTACAAGGAATGTTGAGGTGTTTGATACGGCGATTGCGATCATGGCAGGACTTATGATCATTCCTGCGGTATTCGCATTTTCAGGCGGTAATCCTGACACCTTACAGGCAGGTCCTTCATTGATGTTTATAACGATCCCTAAGGTATTTCAGAATATGGGACTTGGAACAATAGTCGGTATTCTGTTTTTTTCCTGTTGGTTTTATTTGCAGCAGTAACCAGCTCAATCGCACTGACAGAGAGTGCAGTATCTACATTTGAGGATGAGATTGGTTGGAGCAGAAAGAAAGCAACTGTTTTTTGTAGGTGTGATCATGCTGATCCTTGGAAGTCTGTCATCACTTGGATATGGACCGCTTTCGCTTGTGTAAAGATCATCGGTATGCAGTTCTTAGATCTGTTTGATTTTCTGACGAATTCGGTTATGATGCCGATCGCAGCACTTATGACCTGCTTACTGGTTTCAAGAGTTGTGGGAATCGATAAGATAGAAGAAGAGATTCGGCATGGCGAGGGTGCATTCCGCAGAAAGAAGATCTTTGTTGTGATGATCAAATACATATGCCCGGTCTTCGCCCTGATCATTCTTGCAAGCTCGGTTGCAAATGCACTTGGCTGGATCTCGATGTAGGATAAAAAGCAAAACTTCATTTAAAAATATAAATAAAATCTCCCCATTGTCTGTATTATGACCGCAGTTGTTGACTGTGGAAAATATATCGCAGTCAAAGGGAGATTTTTTGTTTTCAAGAATTTTGTATTGACATTTTATGTACACACCCATATAATTACCTATGGTAATTAACAAAGGTAATTATCAAATGAAAGTAAATTTATATCATTATTTGCAGGGAAAGAGCAGTTTTTATGAGAGATTTTTTCAACAAATTAAGATCAGAAGGGAGTATCAGAGCATGAATGCAGATAAGATCAAACGGATGTTAGATGCCTGTTATCTGGCAAAAACGTATCCGGGAATTGCTTCCGGAGCTGCCAGAGGGTGTTACACCAGCATATATTCAGTACATGGATGTCATACATATCATTAAGGAGCAGCAGGAGCATGTAAAGATTTCCGATATCAGTGACTATCTGAAGCTGCCAAGACCGGGCGTGACAAGGACGGTAAAAGAGATGGAAAGCAAAGGGTATCTCAGCAAATATGCTTCAGAGGAGGACGGCAGGATCACTTATATTCAGATCACAGAGAAAGGTGAATTGCTGTCAGATAAATATGATAAGAATTATTACAGTCGTTTAGTTCGATATATGGATGACATTTCAGATGATGAAGCGGACTGTATGATCGATACGATCAGTAAATTCTATAAGGTCATGAGTGAGAGGAGGGTTACCATTGAATAGTTCAAAGTCAGATTTTACACAGGGAAGTATACTTGGGAAGTTAATTCCGTTTATGATGCCGGTGCTTGGTGCACTTGTATTACAGGCGGCATATGGAGCAGTTGACCTTCTGGTGGTTGGACGATTTGGCAGTACCTCCGGTCTGTCTGCGGTATCGACCGGAAGTCAGGTTTTGAATCTGGTTACATTTGTGATCACACAGCTTGCTATGGGAATTACAGTATTGATCGCGAGATATATCGGTGAGAAGAAGCCGGAACAGATCGGAGCATTGATCGGTGGATCTGCCATCGTAGTTGCGGTGATCTCAGCCGTGCTGTTTGTTGTGATGAATTGCCTTTTCGCGGCCAATCGCGATACTGATGCAGGCGCCGGAAAAGGTAGTAGGACTTACCGCAAGTTATGTCCGTATCTGTGGAGCAGGCATTTTCTTTATTGTTGCATATAACCTGTTGGCGGCGATATTTCGTGGACTCGGAGACAGTAAATCCCCATTGATCTTTGTGGCAGTTGCCTGTGTGGTAAATGTCATTGGGGATCTGATCCTGGTAGCAGGCTGTCATATGGATGCGACAGGAGCTGCGATCGCAACTGTAGCAGCACAGGCAGTGAGCGTGGTATTTGCGATCTGTCTGCTTATAAAAAGCAGCTTTTCATTTACGATCACGAAGGCAGATTTCAGATTGAATGAGCATTGTAGAAAAGCACTGAAAACAGGACTGCCACTGGCACTTCAGGAGTGCCTGACCCAGGGATCCTTTCTAGCATTATGTGCGTTCGTGAATCGTCTGGGACTGGAAGCATCATCGGGTTATGGTGTAGCCTGTAAGGTTGTAAATTTTGCCATGCTGATACCAAGCTCCCTGATGCAGTCGATGGCATCCTTTGTTTCGCAGAATGTGGGAGCCGGAAATGAGAAGCGGGCGAAGAAAGCAATGTATTCCGGAATCGGTGTTGGCCTCGTGATCGGATGTATCGTATTTATCTTTGTAATGTTTAAAGGAGATCTTCTGACAGGAATCTTTACAACTGATAGAATCGTTGTTCAGAAAGGATATGATTATCTGCGGGGCTTCGCATTGGAGACCATCGTAACAGCGGTGTTGTTTAGCATGATCGGATATTTCAATGGACATGACAAGACGCTGTGGGTTATGATACAGGGATTGATCAGACCCTGCTTGTCCGCCTGCCGCTGGCCTATTATATGAGTATCCAGCCGGATGCCAGCCTGACGAAGATCGGACTTGCAGCACCGGTTTGCAACGATATTTGGTATTGTGATCAATATCATCTTCTATATTCATATGAATAAGAAGATGAGAGACAAGAAGTCGCTTTAAAGCTGCTAAAAAGAAGTTATAGCTTCTCTATGCTTCAAATGCGTTTTTAAAATTCCGCTTTTGTTCACCGCGGTAAAAGAGGACGGAGACTGCAGTTCCGCAGCACCAGCCGACCGGCCAGGAGCACCAGATACCGACAGAACCGAACATCTTTGAAAAGATGATGGATAAGACCACTCGAAGGATCAGATCGGTAAAGGTGGAGATCATGAATTTGTTCATGATACCCGCTCCGCGCAGGATACCGTCTGCCATTAATTTGACGGATACGACGAAATAAAATGGTGCAAGGATACACAGGAAAATGATACCTGTCTTGATCGCAGTTGCAGTCGGGTTATCAGAAAGAGCAGCAACAGCCATCTTCCGCAGGTGAAGTACAACAACGCAAACGGAATACATAACAGCCAGACCAGCTTTAAAGGAAGCCTTGAAGCCGGAACGGATACGGTCGATCTTGCCTGCACCGATATTCTGGGCGGTATAGTTTGAGATACCGTTTCCCAGTGTGGTAAGAGAGGTGATGACCAGATTGTTCAGCTTGACAGCTGCAGAATATCCGGCGATAACGCTGGTTCCGAAGTCGTTGATAACACTCTGGATGATAATATTTCCGATGGATATAAAGCTCTGCTGTAGGGTGCTTGGGATAGCAACGACCAAGATCTGTTTTAAGATGCTGCCATCAAAGAACCGGAAACGGCCTTCTGTCTTGATACCGATAAGACGGCGAATCACAACAGCTACAGCCAGAACGGCACTGACACCCTGACAGAGGAAGGTTGCCCAGGCAACACCTGCGATTCCCATCTGAAAGGATTTTACAAATAAGATATCGACAAATATATTGGAAACGGATGATATTGCAAGGAAGATAAATGGAGTTCTGGAATCACCGAGAGCGGAAAAGATTCCGGTTGCAATGTTGTAAAAAGAACATAAATGGAAGACCATAGATATAGATGTTCAGATACAGCAGGGAAGCGTCCCATGATATCGTCAGGAGTGTGAATCAGAGCAAGCAGTTCCCGGCTGGTGAACAGACCTGCGATCACCATAATAGCCAGTAAAACAGCCGTAAAGATAAAGGTGGTCGATACAGCCGTCTTCATATTCCGATATTCTTTTGCTCCAAATAATCTGGATACGATAACCGAGCATCCCATATTGCATCCAAATGCAAATGCGATAAAGATCAATGTGATCTCGTAACTGTTGCCAACAGCGGCAAGAGCACTTTCATTGATGAATTTTCCGGCAACCAGACTGTCGGCAATGTTATAGAGCTGCTGGAAGATCACACTTCCAAAGAGTGGCAGACAGAAACGCCACAGCACAGATTCCGGTTTTCCTACGGTCAGATCCTTGTTCATTTTTATTCGTCCTCATTTCTTTTTTATGACATGATGAATTATAGAACGATAAAATAAAATGTCAAGGATGATTAAAGGTTCCTGTGAAGTAATTGGGATAAATCATCAGGTGTATTTCAATATCCCTTAGTTCGTTTATATCTGAAACAGAAAAGGTACGAATACGATCAGAATGATTATTTATTACCAGACTGCCACCTTTTCTTAAAGGAAGATTCTGAAGTTCCTCAAAAAATTCAGCCGGAAAGATAACAGGAGAACCAACTATATCTCCATAACAGGTTCGCCAGATTGAGTTTCTGTCATTTTCCGCACAAAGAAGCAGCGAGATCATGGATTCTTTTTGAAGCAAAGGCTGGTCGGCGGGGAGAAAGACGCAGCGATCGATATGATCACCAATGGTTTCCAGACCGAGGCGGATCATGTCGTTTCGATGCGGAAAGGTATGAAGCAGTACCGGAATATTTTGTTTTATACATAGGCTCTGAATTTCCCTGTGAATGGTTACCACGACACATGTTGTAAACAGATTCTTAATAATGTTAAGAGAGAAATCAATCAATGGTTGTCCATTGAAATCAGCAAGCAGCTTATTTCCACCAAAGCGGGTACCCTGGACCGGATGCCATGATGATACAGCCTGCATTTCCATATGGTTGATCGAGATCCACAAGGAAAACATCCTTATGGTTACGCAGTTCCTCCAGGAACGGAAGCTTTTTGTTTTCGCACGACCATGAGAAGCTGTTTGTGCTTCATTAAGGTTCGTATAGCTTGCCGGTATTTGCAGGAATTACTTTCCAGAAAGCCGATTTCATCAATCGTGATCCATTCGGAAGTTGCATGCAGACAGGAATGTAAGAATGCGGTTCCTTTTTCATCAAAGCATTCGGGAATAGCAAGCATCTGATTTCTCTTATGGGTTGGATCCGGATGATAACGTCCAATCTGGATTATTTCTTTTGACCAGTTGTTTTTCAGGTAGACTCCTTTTTCCGGTACTACCCAGGAGGTAACACCGGGCATCGGGGAGGAAAAGAGAGATGCCAGAAGTGTTGTTTTTCCACTTCCGGATGCTCCTGTCAGAACCAGATGTTTTTTTTTTCCACTAGTCTGAAAAAAGATCTCCATATAGAGTTTGCTGTTGGCCTCGTTACAGGCATTCCGGTAGGTTTCATATTTTTTCAGCCATTCCTTTCCCTCTGGAGTCAGAGTACTTCCACCACCGGATCTGCCGCCGGTGCTACGTTTTGTCAGAGAAAATCCTAGTTCTTTTTTTCTGCCTTATTGATCATACGGAGTGCCTTTGTATAGGCAAGTCCCATAGAGATTGATGCAGAACGGAGAGAGCCGGTTTCTTCGATCATATGAAGCAGTTGGCATGGTCCGGCTCCAAAAAATTTTTCGTTATTATCATTTACAAAGTAAATTTTTGTTATTGCTTTCAAGATGTTTCAGCCTCCTTCATCATAACAAGCCTGCTATTTCCAAGACGATCGTTAAGCTTTGACAGACTGATTGTACCATATATTTTGGAAAGAAGCTGTTCCATATCGGAAATTGATGTTTCGGATGGAATGATCGTACCGATCAATCTGCCGTCTGACAGGATCAGGAAGTGAATCACAATAATTTAGCGCCAGAGCTGAATCATGTAGTGTGATCAGGGCAGAAGCATGATTTTGTTGGATATAATCCTGTAAAAGCTCCATTGCCTGATAACGTAGTCGAAAATCTAAGGCACTTTCCGGTTCATCCAAAAGAAGAAGTTTTCGTTTGCCTGCAAATGTACGTGCTAATATACATAACTGTTTCTGACCGGCACTCAGACTTTGAAAATTATCATACATCCGGTTGCCAAGACCAACATCGATAAGTGCCTGTATAGCTGTTTCTTTCATTTGCCGGGTTGGAGTCTGCAACAGTTTCAGTTCAGGGTTGAACCCCATCATAACTACATCAAAAAGCGTGAGATCTAAAGAGATACTGTTATTTTGTGGTATATATCCACAAAGCCTTGCCAGTTCCTTTGGGGAAACTGATTCTACGGTAATTGTATCAATTTGACAGTTCCCCCGTATGGGGAAGCAGATTTGCCAGAGACTTGATCAAGGTGGTTTTTCCGCAACCGTTTGCCCCCAGTATACCAATAATCTGACCGGAGTCGACGGAAAAACTGATATTTTTGATAATGTTTGTTCCATTATATCCGGCAGACAGATTGTTTACAGTCAGTAATTTCATATCCGATCACTTCTCCTTATACATAGATAGATTAAGAATGGGACTCCTAAAAGACTTGTAAAGATACTTACAGGCAGTTCTGTGGATGCTATACTACGAGCAAATATATCTCCCATGGTTAGCAGACATCCACCGATTAGTCCGCTTAGCAGCATGGTGGATAGCCGGTTGTTTTTTTAGTAATAAACGTGCTCCGTGTGGTGCCAGAAGAGATACGAAGCTGATCAGTCCGGTCATACTGATCACACCGGAAACAGCCAGTGTCGCAATCAACAAAACAATCAGACGAATCTGCTGTACATTTACACCGAGCATTTTTCCCTCATTATCATCTAAAGAGAGAAGGATGATCTGTCGATATAATAAGAATAGAATGACTGAACAGAAAAGACATAGGATAATATTTCCTTTTATGGAGTAGATGCTGATTCCATTTAGACTTCCCATGATCCAATATTCAATCGATGCCAGTTGTTTTTCCGGATCTGCGATTAATTTCAGACAAACCAGTGCCGTCTGTGCGAGACTGTGAACAGCGATTCCGGCAAGTACAATGCTGCGGCCATCCCGGTCTGCGGTTAAGGAAGATAATACCAGTGCAAGGATAACAGAACAAACAGCCCCTGCAAAAGCAGAGACTGTGATCGCCATAGAACCGGATAAGAACAGAATTCCAAATGCTGCACCGGCACTGGCTCCCGAAGATACGCCAATGATATCAGGGGAGGCCAGAGGATTCCGAAAAAACGGTCTGATAGACAAAACCTGCCATGCCAAGGACAAATCCTCCGATAGCACCGATAACAGCGCGGCTGGCACGGAGCGTAAGAAATACACGCCATTGCATGGAGTCTCCGGCTATCAGACCGGTCAGGGTGATCCTGTATTTTCCGATAAACAGGGAAGCTGCTGTGAGAAGAATCAGACATGCGCTTCCGGCAATAAGATATAAATTCGCTTTTTATTTTTTGATTCCATAGAATGTTTCATAGAAAGAATTCATCTCTTTCGTATAAGTATCAGTTGAAACCTGATCAGGATGTAGGATTCCGGCAAGCCAGATGGAAGCTAGGATACTTGCAGGTACAGGACTGTCCAGTGCTTCGATGTCCCCCGGAATGGCATAAACGTGGTTATTTTTTACTGCTATGCAGTCTTTCAGGTTCGGATCGCTTAATACATCGTCTACTGTATATTCTGCATCGGAAGCAAGAATAATATAATCAGGATTCCAGGAGAGAAGCTGTTCATAGCTAATCTCGGCCCAATAGGTATCAGAGATATCAGATGCTACATTTTTACCGCCTGCAAGTTCGATAATACCCGATTGGTACATGGCTGGACCGGCCGTTGACAGGAGAGAAGAATTACCTGCAAGGTAAATATTCGGAGTGCCATCTGCGGTTGCAAGAGAAGTAGTAAGCATTTCTTTTTCCTGATTAATGAAGTCAAGCAGTTGGTCTGCTTTATCCTGGGTATTTGTAGCTGTAGCAATAAGATTGATCATATCGGATAACTGATCTACACTTTCTGGATTTACCAGTAGCACAGAAATACCAAGCTCTGTCAGACTTTTTGCGGCATCTTTTAGCTTTAACGGTAAAATCACAAGATCCGGTGAAAGAGAAGCACAAGTTTCCAGATCGAATTCCTTTGCTGTTCCGACATTTGGAAGTTCCAGAAGCTCCGGGGCAGCCAGTTTGTAGATTGGTCTTTTTGTCTGCCTTTGCTTCAATACCTACCACCTTGTCCGATAATCCAAGTGCGATCAGAAGGCTGGAAGGAATGTAGTATCCGCTTACAATCTTAGCCGGCTCTTTTTCAATGGTAACGGTGCGGTCTGCCTGATCCGTAACTGTGACTGGATAAGAGATTTCTTTTCGGCAGCTTCTGTAGACACATCATCTGAAGAAGCTTCTGATGATAATTCTGAGGTCGCTTCTGATGAAGCGGTTGTCCCTGTACCTGCAGGCTTTGATGAAGTATTACAGCCTGCCAGAGATAATAGCAGGGAACAGATTAATAATAAGGATAAGCATTTTTTTAGTGTCTTTTTCATAATAACTCCTTTTCGTTATACTTTAAATAATACAACGGTATTGTAGCAAAGCATCTTTTCAAAAACAAGTATTTTTACTATAATATATTTTGATATAGTGCGGCTAAGGCAACATTTAAAGGAGCTTTTTATGGTAACAATTCAGAATTATATACGTGTTAAAAGTCTGGAAGAGGCTTATCAGTTAAATCAAAAAAAAGGTAGCTGTATAATCGGTGGAATGTTATGGACAAAGATGCAGAACCGGACGATATTGACAGCAATTGATCTGTGTGATCTGAAACTGGATCAGATCGAGGAGACGGAGAATGAGATCATTATCGGTTCCATGGTATCTCTACGACAGCTTGAATTGCATAGAGGCTTAAATAATTATACACAAAAATTCTGTCAGGGACGCTGTAAAAGATATTGTCGGTGTACAGTTTCGTAACTTGGCAACGGTAGGTGGAAGTATCTGGGGACGTTTTGGTTTCTCTGATGTGCTGACAGTATTTCTTGCCATGGATACATATGTGGAATTATATCAGGGTGGGAGAATACCACTTAGAGAATTTGCAGGGCAGAAGCCGGATCAGGATATTCTGGTTCGTCTGGTCATAAAGAAGACGTCCGGGTGCTTCTCTTATGCATCTGTAAGAAATCAGAGTACTGATTTTCCGGTGATCGCATGTGCGGCTTCTGTTGTAGGGGGGGAATATCGTTTATCAGTGGGAGCAAGACCGGGACGAGCAATGCTTCTTCTGGATGAAGAAGGGCTTCTGTCAGAGGAACTGACAGAAGACTCTATAGAGAACTTTGCTAGTGTGGGCAGAGAAACATATTCCGACAGGAAGTAATCATCGAGCCGGAGCAAAGTATCGTTCCAGATTGATTCGTGTATTAAGTCAGAGATTATTAAATAAATTGAGAGAGGAGCAGAAATGGAGATAACAGTAATTGTAAATGGAAAAAAACTGGTGGATTCTATTGAACCGGATCTGCTTCTGATCGATTTTCTGAGAAAGCATGGATGCTACAGTGTAAAGCGAGGCTGTGAAACTGCAAATTGCGGATTGTGTACAGTCTTTTTGGACGGCATTCCTGTGCTTTCCTGCTCAGTGCCGGCAGCAAGGGCAGATGGTCATGAGGTACAGACATTAGAGGGACTTCAGGAGGAAGCTTCTGAATTTGTCGGATTTATTGCAGATCAGGGAGCTGATCAGTGTGGATTTTGCAATCCCGGATTTGTCATGAACACGATTGCATTATTGCGAGAGAGAACCCGGATCCTACAGATGATGAGATCCGTGCTTATCTGGCAAGGAAATCTTTTGCAGATGTTCCGGGTATGAAGGCCAGTTGCGGGGAATTCGAAATTATCTGGAACATAAGAGATCAGAGGAGGGCATTCATGGAAGAAAAAAGAAGTATAATTCAGTCAATCATTCGGTTCGTAAAAAGATGCAATGCAGCTCCTTTTGGGAAAACCGGTTTATGTTGATGATATTACATCATCAGATGCTTTGACGGTAAAGCTTTTAAGAAGCCCATATGCCAATGCTATTGTAGAAGATATCAACGTAGCAATAGCGAAAAAAGTTCCGGGAGTTGTAGATGTTTATACATGGAAGGATGTTCCAAAGCAGAGGTTTGCGATTGCAGGACAGACATATCGGAACCATCTCCCTATGATCGGCTGATCATAGACCGGCATGTACGTTTTGTAGGGGATGTTGTTGCTATTATTGCGGCTACGGATGAGAAAGCTGCTTTAAAAGCAATGAAGCTGATAAAAGTGAAATATGATATTCTCGAACCGGTTCTTGATTTTCATCAGGCAAAGGATAATGCTGTCCTTGTACATCCGGAGGAGGACTGGTTTCCACCTATGGAAGTTGGAGGAGATCCCGGACGGAATCTGGTTGCAAGTGAAAAAAACGGAGATGGTGATGTGGATGCCGTAATAGCGGATTGTGATGAGGTGTTCGAACACACATATCATATGCGGGCGTTTAACCAGGCAATGATGGAAACCTTCCGCACATATACCTGTTTTGACCGATATGGAAGGCTTCATGTGATCTCATCTACACAGATTGTATTTCATGTGCGTCGTATCCTTTCCAGAGCACTGGGCATTCCAAAGAGCAGGATACGTGTTGAGAAACCAAGAATCGGTGGGGGTTTTGGAGCAAAACAGACAGCAGTCAGTGAAGTATATCCGGCGTTTGTCACACTGAAGACCGGACAACCCGCCAAACTTATATTTACAAGAGAAGAGAGTCAGATTGCCGGTTCTCCGCGGCATGAGATGGAGAAGTCCGTGTACGTCTGGGAGCAGACCGGAACGGACATATCCGCGGACTGGATCTGTATACACTTTCAAATACAGGAGCATATGGAGAACACGGACCTACAACAGTTGGTCTGAGCGGACATAAATCGATTCCCCTTTATACAGGTGGACTTGAAGCATATCGGTTTAATTATGATGTTGTATATACCAATACGATGGCAGCCGGTGCTTACCGGGGATACGGTGCGACACAGGGTATTTTTGCACTGGAAAGTGCTGTAAATGAACTTGCAGAAAGACTTGGAATTGATCCGACTGTAATCCGTGAAAACAACATGATCCGTGAAGGAATGAAGATGCCGGCATATTATGGAGAGACAGCAAATGCCTGTGCACTTGATAAATGTATGGCAAAAAATGCAAAGAATTATTTCATTGGGACGAGAAATATCCTGTTCGTGAGATAGGAGATGGGAAGGTAAGAACAGCCGGAGTAGCTATGGCGATGCAAGGCTCCTGTATCTCCAATCTGGATGTCGGATCGGCAACGGTAAAGCTGGCCGATGACGGAACATTTAATCTGATCATCGGTGCGGCAGATATGGGAACCGGATGTGACACGATCCTGGCTCAGATGGTGGCAGAATGTATGGATTGTTCCGTGGATGATGTAGCTGTATTTGGGGCAGATACAGATGCATCACCATATGATTCCGGTTCGTACGCATCATCTACAACATATGTTACGGGTAAGGCCGTAGAACTTGCCTGTGAGAAACTGAAAAAAAAGCTTTGTGCGATAGCAGCCGGTATGCTTTCCTGCAGTCCGGAGGAAATGATCTTTGAAAATGGAAGGGCATGTCGGGTCAATACAGATCAAAGTGTGTCACTTGCCGAGATTAGTGTAAAAGACCAGATTGCAAATGATATCGCAGCAGTAGCAACGGTTTCCCATTCTTCACCTGTATCGCCTCCACCTTATATGGTTGGTATGGTTGAGATTGAGTTAGACCGATATACAGGAGAGGTAAAGATCCTAGATTATGTAGCTGTTGTTGACTGTGGAATTCCTATCAATCCGGCATTGGCACGTATTCAGGCAGAAGGCGGCATCGTACAGGGAATCGGGCATACACTGTTTGAGAATGTCACCTACAATGAAAGAGGATGTCCGATTGAATCCAGTTTCATGCAGTATAAGATTCCAACCCGCCTTGATATGGGACATCTTCAGGTAGAATTTGAACACAGTTATGAACCGACAGGCCCATTTGGAGCCAAGTCTATAGGAGAGATAGTGATCAATACACCTGCACCTGCAATTGCACATGCAATCTATCGTGCAACAGGCGTATGGCACAGAGAACTTCCGATCACTCCGGAAAAGATATTGATGTCCATGTTGGATGAAAAAGAATAAAGATGAGGAGAATTCACAAATGAAAAAAATATTTAAACTGTCTGAGACAGCATTTCAGATGGATGGAAAGATGCCGCTTTCGCAGGCGATTCCGTTAGGATTACAACATGTTTTGGCAATGTTTGTAGGAAACCTGACACCGCTTCTGATCATCACAGGAGCATGTGGTCTGGCAGGCGGTGAGTTCGCAGATCTACAGCTTTCTTTGCTTCAGAATGCGATGCTGATCGCAGGAATTGTGACATTGGTACAGTTGTTCGGAATTGGTCCGGTAGGAGGCCGGGTACCGATCATAATGGGAACATCTTCCGGATTTATAGGTGTCTTTAACAGTGTAGCAGCAACCATGGGTGGTGGTATACTGGCATATGGTGCGATCATGGGAGCATCTATTATAGGTGGTCTTTTGAAACAGTGCTTGGCTTTTTCTTAAAAGCCCCTTCGTAAGTTCTTTCCATCGGTTGTAACCGGTACCGTGGTAATGTCGATCGGATTAAGCCTGATTTCGGTAGGTATCAATTCTTTTGGTGGAGGAAATAAAGCAGAAGATTTTGGCTCCATTGAGAATCTGTTACTTGCGTTGTTTGTGCTTATTGTAATCTTGTTTTTCAAACATGCGACAAAAGGCTTTTTGAGTTCGTCATCTATTTTATTTGGCATTATTTTCGGATACATTGCAGCAATGATCATGGGCTTTGTTTTGCCGAAAACCGGAGTGACGGCAGATGGTGTAGAATATACAAAGGCATGGGTGTTGAACTGGGATAAAGTTGCGGAAGCCTCCTGGTTTGCGGTTCCGAAGCTTTTGCCTGTAAAACCTGTTTTCGATCTGCGGGCGATTCTTCCGGTTCTTATTATGTTCATTGTAACTGCAGTTGAGACGGTTGGAGATATTTCAGGTGTTATGGAAGGCGGATTGGACAGAGAAGCAACAGATAAAGAACTTGCAGGCGGTGTTATGTGTGACGGACTGGGTTCTTCATTTGCAGCGATATTTGGTGTCCTGCCAAATACATCATTCAGTCAGAACGTTGGATTGGTAGCCATGACAAAGGTTGTAAACCGGTTCGCTCTTGCAACCGGAGCCATTTTCCTTGTCCTTTGCGGCTTATGTCCAAAGCTTGCTGCGTTGGTATCAATCATGCCACAGTCTGTACTTGGTGGCGCAGCAGTCATGATGTTTTCGTCAATTGTAATCAGTGGTATTCAGTTGATCACAAAGAATCCGTTGAATGCCAGAAATCTTTCCATTGTATCAGTAGCACTGGGTGTTGGATATGGAATGGGAGCTAATCCCGGAATTCTGGTACATACACCGGAGGTGGTACAGTTGGTATTTGGTGGATCGGGAATTGTACCGGCAGCAATGGTAGCTATTCTTTTAAATATCATTTTGCCGAAAGAGGAAAAATAAATACTATTTATACAGCATATGAAACAAATGCAGATATTCCTGTTCGACATCCTCAAACGAACGAACCTCATAAGAAAGGTTGATGTGAAGCTCAGGCTCCGGTCTGTCCGATGGCTCATTTAACAATGTGAGAAGATCGAAATAGAGCATGTCGTCGTCGATGCATTTGATCCTGTGTGCTTCTTCCTCTGTCAGAGGAGACCCCAGATATTTGGTATAGATCACATCTAACAGATTCTGTTCCAGTTTCTTGTATGCGGGAAGATGCTTTTTAAAAGGTCTTGGAACATCTGACAGGTAGGCTTCACTTGCATCGTGAAGCAGGCAGGCGAGCACCAGTCGGTTGGAATACCCACGGGCAGCCGCTTCCTTTGCACAGTTGATACAATGACTGCCGACGGAAAAGAAGGTCTTCACATGACCATTTCCACGACAAATTAGTGATAATGCGTGTGCGATGTCCTCGATATGAAGGTGTTCTGCCTCCGGCAGAGTTGGATCAAAATGATCCCCAGTATAAGTTGTAATATAATCAGCCATATAAAAATCATCCTGTCGAAAATAGTTATTTCTTACTGATTATATAACAAAAGCAGGTAAAATCAACTTATTTATGTGTGGAAAGAAAGCGTTAAAAGATAATCGGAGATAATTAAGAAGAGAATTGATAGTAAAATATATTACAAATCATTCTCATTATATAAAAATATTTTTTGGAGCAAAGTTAATATAGATAAAAATTATGGCTCTGTTATAGATTCACTATTATGAAGTTCAAGCCTTTTTCAACGCCGGTATCTTAGTGAGTCGCCTTATAGGCGAGAAACTTAGCACCGTTGCGTTGAAATAGAGTGCAAACGACTTGCGTAATAATATGTATATCGGTTTCCTTTTTCGTAGGGATTCCTACGCCTTCTTGCCGGCTGCTTCAAACTCCCGGACGATTTCTTCATCAGGAGCTTTTGTAAGCAGGCTGACCACAATAATGAAGATCAGGGATACGATAAATGCAGGAAGCAGTTCGTAGATATCAAGAATTCCTCCAAGTGGACGAATCAGATACTTCCAGATAAATACAGTAGCACCACCGGATATGATACCGGCGATCGCACCTGCAAGATTACAACGTTTCCAGAATAAAGAACAAAGCACAACAGCACCAAATGCACCGCCGAAGCCTGCCCATGCGAAGGAAACGATCTTGAATACACTGGAGTTAGGATTTCTTGCAAGGAAGATACTTACGATCGCAATACCAACGATTGTTAAACGTGCGATCAGAAGATTTGTCTTCTCGGAAATCTTGAACTTTAAGAAATCATGTACGATATTCTGTGAAACACCGGATGCAGCAGCAAGCATCTGACTGTCTGCGGTAGACATCGTAGCGGCAAGGATACCGGCAAGGATGATACCTGCGATAAGAGCAGTTAATGCATTATGCTGGCTGATGATACCTGCGATACGAACGATAATAGTTTCACTGTTTGAACCGGTCAGAGTTTCAAGTGCGCCTGCTTTGGTCATACCAAGACCGACAATACCGATCAGAATACCTGCGGTCATAGCGATCACGACCCATACAGAGGCAATATGGCGGGAAAGTACCAGTTTTTTCTCATCCTCGATTGCCATGAAACGGACAAGGATATGAGGCATACCAAAGTAACCGAGTCCCCATGCTGCGGTTGAGAAAATTGTCAAAAAGTTATATTTGACTTCAGAACCGGAGGCAACATCAAAGGTAGATGTCAGAGACAGATAACCCGGAAGGGTGGCTGCATTGTCCATAACGGCTGTCCAACCACCTGCGCTTGAGATTCCATAGATCAGAACGATCGCAAGTGCACCGGTCATAACGATACTCTGAACAAGGTCTGTAACACATACGGCATTGAACCCACCGGTGATAGTGTAACCAACAATCAACAGGGCGGACAACATCATGGCAACCTGATAATTGATACCGAATAAGCTGTTGAACAGCTTACCACAGGCAGCAAAACCGGATGCTGTGTAAGGGATGAAGAAGATAATGATAACAAGAGCGGAAAGTGCTGTGATAACATTATTCTTATCATGGAATCGTTTTGCAAAGAAATCAGGCACAGTGATCGCGCCGATATTATTTGAATAACGTCTGAGTTTTCTGGACACGAAGAACCAGTTCAACCCATGTACCAACGGCAAGACCGATGGCAGTCCATGCGGCATCGCAGATACCGGACAGATATGCAACGCCCGGAAGTCCCATCAGGAGCCAGCTTGACATATCACTTGCTTCAGCACTCATGGCTGTTACGAGAGGTCCCATCTTACGGCCGCCAAGATAGAAATCTTCTGTACTGTTGTTACGCTTGCTGTAAACAAAGCCGATCACGAGCATGATCGCCAGGTAGACAACGATTGCAAGCATGATGAAAAAGTTAGTTGTCATAAACATTTAAATATCCTCCAATTTTTTATTGCGTATGCATAACATGGACAAAATCGTTAAATTTCGTAATAGAATACATAACTAAAAAATCATAGCGTAATATGAGAAAAAAGTCAAACAAATACGATCTGCTTTAGAAAAACAGGTAAAATTATGTCCTGGCTAAAGAATGGTAAAGAATTTGTAAAAAATACTTGAAAAAATAAATCAGGTCTGCTAGTATGTCTTCAGACAAAGACGTCAGTTGAACGAGATACGTTCGATTGGCGTCTTTTCTGTTTTACAAAAAAAAAGTACCATGGAATTTTGTAAAAAAGTGAAGCGAAACCTGTCGGGGGATGCGCACCTGCCGGAGATTTCAAAAAGAATTTCAGAAAAATGGAGGAAATAGTTATGAATACTGGTGATACTGGTTTTATGCTGATCTGTACAGCATTGGTATTTTTTATGACACCGGGACTTGCTTTCTTTTATGGTGGAATGGTGCGAAGGAAAAATGTCGTTAATACGATGATGGCATGTACTTTTATTATGGGACTTTCGGTTGTAATGTGGATATTATTTGGTTACTCCCTTTCTTTTGGGGGAAATCACGGAGGAATCATTGGTGATCTCAGATGGTTTGCGTTAAATGGCATATCCATGAATGAGGCCGGACCGTATGCAGACAATATTCCGCATTTTGTATATATTGCATTCCAGATGATGTTTGCAATGATCACGCCGGCACTGATCACAGGATCATTAGTCGGACGTGTAAAGTTTAAGGCTTTATTCTTCTTTATCATGTTCTGGTCGATTCTGGTTTACTATCCGATGGCACACATGGTATGGGGACAGGGCGGTTTCCTTGCAGAGATCGGTTCCGTCGATTTTGCAGGCGGAAATGTCGTACATATCAGCTCCGGTGTAAAGTGCATTGATATTTGCGATCATCCTTGGCAGACGAAAAGGTTATGAGAATACTGCTTATCGTGTTCATAACATTCCATTCGTTGCTCTTGGCGCATTTATTCTCTGGTTCGGATGGTTCGGCTTCAATGCAGGAAGTGCCCTCGGAGCAAATGGCCTTGCAGCTCATGCATTCTTAACCTCAGCGATCGCAAGTGCGAGTGCCATGATGTCATGGATGCTGATCGATGTGATAAAAGATGGAAAGCCAACCTTGGTTGGTGCTTCGACCGGTCTTGTTGTCGGGCTGGTTGCGATCACACCGGGAGCAGGCTTTGTTCCAATCTGGTCTGCATTTATTATCGGTGCACTTGTAAGTCCGATTTGTTGTGGTATGATTACTTTATTAAAGAAGAAATTGAAAATAGATGATGCACTCGATGCTTTTGGATGTCATGGTATCGGTGGTGTCTGGGGTGGCATCGCGACCGGATTATTTGGTAAGAGTTCGATCAACAGCGTTGCCAGATGGGATGGACTGTTCTTCGGAGACTATCACCTCTTTGTTGCACAGTTGATCGGTATCGTTGTGACGATAGCAGTTGCAGCGGTCGGAACGTTTATCTGTCTTGGACTTGTAAGACTGATCACGCCGCTTCGTGTATCAGATAAGGAAGAAAAGATCGGTCTGGATCTTGCAGAACAGGGAGAAAGTGCATATCCGACATTTAACGGATTGGATTCATAGAAGTTGCGGAAAAGGAGTATGAGAATATGATGATCAAGATAGAAGCAATCGTGCGAGAAGAAGTATTTGAAGATGTAAAAAGAAGCACTGAAATGCGATTGATGTAAATGGTATTACAGTATCTCAGGTAATGGGATGCGGTGCACAGCGAGGATATAAGAAGCTGGTACGTGGTACAGAGGTTGATGTCGTTATGCAGCCGAAGATCAAATTTGAGATCGTAGTTTCTTCGGAAGAATGGGAGAAGAAGACGATTGATGCAATCCAGAAGGCAGCATACACCGGAGAAGTCGGAGACGGCAAGATCTTCAGTTATGAGATCCGCACCGCTATGAAGATTCGTACGAAGGAAAGCGGCTATGATGCGCTGAATTAGACAAACAGGAGGAGCCTGTAAGACGGGTTCCTCTTATTTTTCTGTCTTAAATTCCATTTACAAGCCATGAAAAACAGTTTATAGTTATAGGCAGTTAAAATTGTTCAGGACGGTGTATACAATATGAAATTTAAGAGTACAAATGAGATAGAAACCATTCAGTTACGGGATGCACAGATCAAAGAAATGAAGCTTGTCGGAGTCGGAGAAGTGGAAGCTGAGGCTTCCGGTGAAGAAAAAACAGACGGAACAGCAGAGATTGTCAGTGAAGTGAAAGCAGACGTAGCAGAGGCTGCCGGACAAGCAAAAAAAGATGAAGCAGCTTCCCTAAAGGACTTCGGGCAAGATGGCTGGAACTCTATGTAGAAGGCGCAGTTGTAAAGGATAACAATTCACAGAATGAATATTACGCAGACAAATATGCCGATCAGATGGAGATCCGGTTTAAGAATCGGGTCATCGAAGCGGTATTGTTGGAGGGGCATAAGTATTACGATGCAAATGATAATCTGGTAGAAGAAGTTCCGGATCAGAAGCTTGCGGAAGATGAGTATGAGAAGATATTTGGAAAGTTCAAAGAGAATTATATCGTCTATGGTGGTAAGCCGGAAGCAGATAAGAAGTGTTATCAGATGATCGTTGATGTTGACGAAGATTCTTATATAGTAAGCTTTTTATTATGATAAGGTAATTGCCGGATGGAATCATTTCCTGAATAAGGCAAACATGGGTTAGGTGATCGAATATGGCAAAACGAATCAAAGAATATCTGGCATATGTAGATAAGCTGCTTGCAAGGGATGATGTTGATTTTGATGAGGAGATGAGGAGACATCTGGTGCAGATTGAATTTTTCATGCATGAGCGTCTGATCCATCTTCTTGTAACGATCCTGTTTGCGATCCTTACGGTAGGCTGCTGTGTGACCTTTGTGGTGACGGAAAAAATACAGATCTTACTGTTAGCGGCAGCACTGTTTGTCTTACTGATCCCATATATCCGGCATTATTATTTACTCGAAAACAGCGTGCAGAGAATGTACGATCAGTATGACAAGATGATGGAAAAAGCAGGAAAAGATGCATTTTATACAGGAAAGGAAAGTTAAATGTTTAATCTGGTAATGGGAATCGTCATGATCGGGATCGGAACAATCTGTCTGGTAAAAGGCTGTGTAGGAACCTTAAGTCCAGTGATGATCTTTTTTGGATGCTGTATGATTGTATTCGGTATCGTGGAGATCATCCGGTCAAAAAGCTATCCGCAAACGCGAACAGCAGAGAAAAAAAGACCATGAGATGGATGTCTACCTCAAAATGGCAGAGGAGATGGGCGTAGTCGTAAATCCCATCACCCATGAGATTGTCAAAAAAGAGGACGATAAATCTTAAAACGGACGAACTGGTCGATGGTTATACCTATTATTACGTAACCAGCGACTAGCTCTGTTTGTCTGAATATGTTTATCGTCCTTTTTTGATAGAGCAAGTCCACCATTGCATTCTCAAAAAATAAATATAAATAAAAACAACAGATATTAAAAAAATAGGATTGTTGAATTTTGATACCGTAGGAAAAATGGAAGACAGGGTTATTGTTATAAAGCAAGCCTGCCTGAGCGCTGGTACTTAGGCTGCGTACTTTGCAGCCTTACGTACCACTGCGTCGAAGGTAGAGCGAAAGCGTCTTGCGTAATAATAGGTAACCCTGTCTTCCATTTTTTAAAGGTGCTCTACTTCAAGGTCGAGAAGTCAAATTCGGACACGCCGGAGCCGGAGGCTGCCTTGTAGACCTTGCCGGAGGTAGAATCTACATAGAAGTCACCAACCTTAGAGTTGTCAGATTTTCTGGTGTCATGAAGCTCAAAGTGGTACCCCATGCTGCCGGAGTTATAATCAGTAAGATCCTTGTCGTTATTGCGGACTTCATAGTTCTTGGAGTCGCCGGGAATCTGATCCATAAAATACTTATAAGCATGGTCATAAGTATCATAGTTTCCGGTCAGAGCATCGGATACATCCTTTGCTGCATCATCTACAACATCTCCGGCATCGTCGATCATGTTACCGAGATCCTTACCTACAGAACCTGTACCGTTTGAATTATTCCCGTTTTCTGTGGAACTGCTGTCCTCTGTACTGCTCCCGGTTGTTGTACCGGTTGTTTCAGGGTTATTTTTCTCGCCGCATGCGGTCAGGGTAAATGCCATGACAACCAGACATGCACATAAAAGAAATGATTTTTTCATTTTTTTATTCTCCTTTTCCATTTGATAAAAATAGTATCTGACATTTCCTGTTTTTTATTCGAATAAAAATATCAGATCGGGAGTATAGATGTATAAAAAACGGAAAATCTTATAAAAATGAGGAAAAAAATAAAAACAGTTTTATCCCACATAAATGACAACGAAGCGTTAAAAGAGTGTGACCGATTTTTTGCAGCTTATTGGCAAAATATAATTCTGGTTGCTGCACTGATTGTATTTTTATTGTTTACAGGAAAATTCATTATCGATCAGAAAGATAAATTTCCGGATTCAGACAGCGTGGCTGCCATGTCATCAAAAACAGTGACACGAAAACGGGCATATCTGACCTTTGACGACGGTCCATCCGATCAGACCGGAGAGATCCTTGATATTTTAAAAGAGCATAATGTTAAAGCTACGTTCTTTGTAATAGGAAGAAATGAACGATACTATCCCATGTACAAACGGATTGTGGAGGAAGGGCATACACTGGCGATCCATTCATATTCCCATGAATATAGTACGATTTATGCAAGCTATGACAATTTCGTGAATGATGTTGAGGAATTAAGAAAATTATTGTATGATGTTACAGGAGTGGATTGCCGGTATTACAGGTTCCCGGGTGGAAGTTCAAACCGTGTTACGCAGGTACCGGTGAATGACCTGATCGACTATCTGGACTCAGCAGGATTGACGTATTTTGACTGGAATGCATTGAATAATGATGCGGTGATTGTCGGACAGACACCGGATCAGCTTGTAAAGAATATATTGAAGGATGCATTAAATTATGATGACACGATCATATTGATGCATGATCTGGATTGCTGTCATGAAACAGTGGAATCTCTGCCGTCACTGATTGAACAATTAGAGGAACATGGATATGAGATCCTTCCGATTGATGATGATACACCGCATATCCAACATAGAACACACATTAGAAATAGTTCATTATATTTTATCTATACATAATCAAGTAAAGAGGCTAAAAATGAATGACATACGAAGAAGCATATCTATATATGAAAGAAGCGGGAAAAAGAGGCAGTGTCTACGGAACGGAGCCAGTGAAAGAACTACTTTTTTTAAGACTGGGAAATCCACAGGATCGGGTTCCTGTCGTTCATATAGCCGGAACAAACGGAAAAGGTTCTATATTCGCATTTGTCGGGCATATTCTGGAGGATGTAGGGTATGTTGTCGGACGCTATATATCCCCAACGATCTTTACATATCTGGAACGATTTCAGATAAATGAACATTATATGAAAGAATCAGAATTTGCACGGATCATGGAGACCGTGATCCCGGTTTGCGAGGATATGGAGGAAGCCGGGCTTCCGATTCCGACTGCATTTGAGCTTGAGACTGCGGTAGCATTTCTGTATTTTGTGCAGAAAAAGGTCGATATCGTGTTACTGGAAACCGGAATGGGAGGAAAGAACGATGCGACAAATGTGGTGAAACAGCCGCTTTGTACCGTGCTTGCAAGCATCAGCAGAGATCATATGCAGTTTCTTGGTGATACATTGCAGGAGATTCTGGAACAGAAGATGGGGATCCTTCGGGAACAGGTTCCGTGTGTGGCATATCCGATGCAGGATGAGATAAGACAGATATGGCTGGATAAATGTGATAAAATGCAGATAGAACCGATCATGGCAGATACCGACCAACTGCAGGTCATAGCAGAAAATCTGCATGGAAGCAGGTTTTGTTATAAAGGACAGGAGTATGAGCTGGGGATTCCCGGAATCTATCAGATCTATAACAGTATAACCGCAATTGAGGTCTGTAATTGTTTAAAAAAACAGTATGATTTAAAAAAAATGTGAATATAAAGAACGGATTAAAAAGAGACGGTGTGGGAGGGCAGATTCCAGAAGATTAAGGATGTGCCTTTGACTTATATCGATGGAGCGCATAATGAAGGCGGATGGAGAAGTCTCAGAGAGAATATCCGGGCATATTTTACAGGGCGGCCGTTGATCTATATCTGTGGTGTTCTTGCAGATAAAGAGTATGAGAAAATGGTGGATATCATGGCACCGTTTGCAAGCTTTATCATAACGGTAACACCGGATAATCCACGGGCGCTTGATAAGGAGATTCTGGCAGACTGCTATCGTTCATACGGAAAGTCGGTGGATACGGCAGAGGATGTGTTTACTGCACAGAGACAGGCGGAAACACTGGCACAAGAAATGACGGAGCCGGTGATCGTGGTATTTGGTTCATTATCTTTTATAGGACCGCTGATACCGCGAATAAAGTAGTACGATAAACCAGGAGAGGACTACAGAGAAGAAATGACGATGGACAGAGTCAACGCAATATTAGCAAATGAAGAATATAAAGACTGGATGGAGCAGATCCGAACATCCGAGAAAGAACGAAGATTCTGCTGTCATGGGATCGATCATTGTCTGGATGTAGCAAGGATCGGAATGCTGATGAATCTGGAGGAGAAGTTAGGACTGGAACCGGAGCTTATCTATGCGGCAGCATTATTACATGATATCGGACGGGCGGTCAGCTATCAGACCAGCGAAGAACATCATTTGGCAAGTGTTCGTAACAGCCGGAGTATTTTGCTGGCAACCGGATTTTCCGGTAAGGAAACAGAGCTGATCTTAGAAGCAATCAGCAAACATAATACGACAGGGAAGGAAGCAGAGGGGCTTTCCTATGTAATATACAGGGCAGACAAGCTTTCCAGACGCTGTTTTGACTGTGAGGTCTATGACGAGTGTTACTGGAAGGAAAACGAAAAGAACAAAGGAGTGGTCTACTGATGATTATAGGGAACAAAGAATTTAAACTGAATGAAAAACCGTATGTAATGGGAATCTTGAATGTGACACCGGATTCATTTTCCGATGGAGGAACACATAACAAGTTCGATGATGCATTGTATGCCACAGAGCAGATGATAAATGATGGCGCAGATATTATAGATGTAGGCGGAGAATCGACCAGACCCGGTTATACATTAATTTCAGATGAGGAGGAGATTGGTCGTGTTGTTCCTGTGATCGAGGCAATCAGGGAACGATTTGATACCGTAATTTCACTGGATACCTATAAGGCTGGCGTGGCGGAAGCCGGAATCCGGGCAGGTGCAGACCTGATCAATGATATCTGGGGCTTCAAATGGGATGGAAGTATGGCTGATATCGTTGCTGCACATGATGTGGCATGTTGTCTGATGCATAACAGAAGGGTAATGGATTATACCGATTATTTAAACGACGTTGTTAAAGATCTGGACGAATCCGTTCAGATGGCACTTAATGCAGGTGTGAAGAAGGAGAAGATCATGGTAGATCCGGGAATCGGATTTGCAAAAAGAACTTAGAACAGAATCTCGCTTTAATGAATCATCTGGAGCTTTTTGCACAAATGGGATTTCCCGATACTGCTGGGTACTTCCAGAAAATCTATGATCGGTCTGACTCTCGAGCTTCCTGTTACAGAGAGGGAAGAAGGTACGATCGCGACATCGGTCATGGGGCTTATGAAGGGCTGTCAGTTCTTCCGTGTGCATAATGTAAAAAGGAAATGCGCGCGCACTTCAGATGGCATGGGCGATCATGCATAGTTAATACAGTCAATAAGAGAAAATGAAGCAGTACTTAATGATTTAATGAACAGAAGAAAATTTCATTGAATCATAAATAAAAAAAGATGAGGGTTGATCTGGTAAAAGGGAGAACTGACAGGAGGTGTCGTATGGATAGAATCAGCATAAAAGGACTGGAAATATTTGCCAATCACGGAGTTTTTAAAGAAGAAAATGTGCTTGGACAGAAATTTGTAATTAATATTGATATGTATACATCGACAAGGGCGGCAGGAATCCGGGATGATCTGAAGCTATCTATTGATTATGGAGCCATCTGTAATCTGGTTGAAAAGACGATGAAAGAGCATACTTATAAGCTGATCGAAGCAGTTGCGGAAGAGGTAGCGGCGAACATTCTTCTGTCATATCCGACGATGTCAGAGGTTGAAGTAGAGGTTGAGAAACCGTGGGCACCGGTATTAATGCCGCTTCAGACAGTGTCTGTAAAGATTCGGAGAAAGAGACACATTGCTTATCTGGGGCTTGGTTCGAATATGGGCGACCGGGAATCCTATCTGGATTTTGCAATTGATGAATTAAATAAAGATGAATATACAAAGGTGACTAAGGTTTCAGATTTCATCGAGACAGAGCCGTATGGTGGCGTGGAACAGGATGATTTTTTAAATGGCTGTATCGAGGTAGAGACACTTCATTCACCGGATGAACTGCTGCATCTGGTCAATGCGATTGAGAAGGATGCCGGCAGGGAACGCTTTATCCACTGGGGACCAAGAACTCTGGATATCGATATCCTTTTATATGATGATCTGATCTGTGATGAGGAGAATCTCCATATCCCACATATAGAGATGTGCAAGCGGGAATTTGTATTAGAGCCGTTGTCAAATATAGCAGGCTATAAGAGACATCCGGTCAATGGCAGGACGATCCGGGAGCTTCTTGACGAGCTGGAACGGAACGAAGAATAAACCGGGGAAAATGAGCATGCGTATTTGATCGTATTGGCATAGTTTTAAAGACAACATTAATATTATAGAAAGACTGCAGGCGGAATGTCTTGTATTTGGAGCAGATAAAACAATGGATAAATATAATATGGAAGATTTACGGACAGTAGAAGCACAGATTGCTTCACTTGTAAAGACAAGAGATAAGATCCTGGCAGGTATGGCAGATGAGAATAAGAAGCTTACGAATGACAGCTCGCTTGCTGTTTGCGATGGAATGAAGAATTTTACCTGTGTGAAGAAATTAGAAGTAGACAAGGACACTGTTGTCTGTTATCAGGGTGTTCCGGGAGCATACAGCCAACAGGCAATGTTCAGTTTTTTCGGAAAAGAGATTCAGAATATCAATGTGCCGGATTTCGGAGATGTGATTGAGATGGTGAAGAATGGCAAGGCAGACTATGGTGTACTTCCAATCGAGAATTCTTCAGCCGGATTTGTAAACGGAATCTATGATATGGTGGGAAATAATGATGTGACCATCGTCGGCGAAGAAGAGGTTCATGTAGCACATGCATTAATGGGTGTTCCGGGCAGTGACCTTTCCCGGATCAAAAACTGTATATTCACACACACAGGGTTTGCTTCAGTGCACGAATTATCTGAGCCGGAAACCGTGGAAGCAGTGCAGTGTTGTAAATACGGCAGTAGCGGCGGTCAAGGTCATTGAAGAAGGAGATAAGACACAGGCAGCGATTGCAAGTGAGCTTGCAGCAGAGCTTTATGGACTTCAGATCCTGCAAAGGACATTGTGAACAATGACAACAATACGACACGTTTTATAATCTTGTCAAAACAGAAAATCTTTGTAGAAAAGGCTGAAAATATAAGTATCCGCTTTTCCTTGCCGGATGAAAGTGGTACACTTTACAATATATTGAGCCATATAAATCTGAATGGAATTAATATGACAAGCATCGAATCGAGACCGCTTACCGGTAGAAAATGGGAATATGCCTTTTTTGTTACAATGGAGGGCAGTCTGTTAGATTCAAGACCAAGACATGCATTACAGGGAATCTGTGAAGATGCGATGGATTTCCGTCTGATCGGTACATATTAGGGGTGTAAAAAAGAAGTGAGGTGTATGAAAGTATGGCAGGAAAGACATTTGCCGCGATCAATGTAGGTTCTAATGAGATATCAATGAAGATCTGCGAGATCACACCAAGAAAGGGTGCGAGGGAGCTTGATACCGTAAAACGATTATTGAGCTTGGAAGTGATACCTATAATAAAGGATATATCGAAGAAAATAATTTGAATAAACTGTGTGACACGTTGCTAAAATTCCGGAGAAAGATGAAGGAATATGATGTATCTGATTACAGAGCATACGCATCCAGTGCAGTCAGAGAAGCGGAGAATGCTTCTATGATCATTGAGAGAATTAAGATGTGTACGGATTTTGATGTGCAGATACTCAGTAATTCAGAACAACGTTTTATGAATTATAAAGCATTTGTGGCAACCGGGCTGGATGTGGATGTGGCAACCCATAAGAATAATGCATTGCTTGATATCGGAGCCGGAAGCTTACAGATCTCGATATTTGACAGAAGAAATCTGGTGCAGACGCAGAATCTTCCAATCGGTGCAGTCCGAATCCGTGATTATCTGACCCGGTTCGGTTCCGATACGGTAGATCTTGAAACACTGATGGAAGAGTATGCATCAAATGCGATCATAGAATTTAGAAATCTGTTTTTAAATGATAAAGATATTAAAAAGCATTATTGCAATCGGTGATGGTATCAACAACCTGAAAAAGTTGGTCCGGAGCTTTCGATTGCGAACAGTATATCGAGAGAACAATTCCGCATTCTCTATGTAAACGGGTAGTTGACATAAAACCGGAAGATCTGGCGGAACGGTATGGTATTCCATATGAGCGTGCCACCCTGATGCTTCCGATGGCGATTATTTATCAGTCATTTCTGGATAATTCCAGGGCAGAGGAGATCCTGACTCGAATGTGATCTTCTGTGATGGTATTATTGCCGACTATATGGATAAGCAGGGGACCTTCCTGATGGACAAGAATTTTGATCAGGATATTCTTGCATCTGTGAATACAATTGCAAAGAAATATAAAGTAAACCGTGCGCATGTCCAGAATGTATCGGATAATGCACTTGCAATATTTGACAGCATTCGGAAATTACACGGACTTGGTAAACGGGAACGGCTGCAGTTACAGATCGCGGCGATCCTGCATAATTGTGGTAAATTTGTAAATATGAAGGATGTATCCCTGATCTCTTATCATATCGTGATGGCGACAGAGATTCTTGGACTTTCTCATAAAGAGAGAGAGGAGATCGCAAATGCGGTTTATTATAATGGATTTTACCTTCCGTCGGAATTAAGGGCATCCGGGCGGATCGGATCGGCAGATTATATGAAAGTGGCCAAGCTTACCGCTATCCTTCGACTGGCTGATGTGCTTGATAAGAGCTATAAACAGAAGATTACAAATCTTAGGATTTCATTACATGACAATACACTGGTGATCTATACAGATACGCTGGAGGATATTACACTTGAAGCAGGCATGTTTAAAACGAATAATATCTTATTTGAAAAGGTCTATGGTGTAAAAGTAGTATTGAAACAAAGGAGGGGTATATAAATGAGTGATAAGAATTTATTTTACAACCGGGAACTGTCCTGGCTGGAATTTGATAAAAGATGCCTGAGTGAAGCGAAGGATAAGAATATTCCGATATTTGAACGGATCAAGTTCCTAAGTATCACAGCATCCAATCTGGATGAGTTTTTTATGGTGCGTATTGCTTCTTTAAAGGATATGAAGAATGCGGGATATACGAAGAAGGATATTGCAGGAATGACGCCGGAAGAACAGCTTGATGAGCTGATTCCTGCAACGAAGGAATTCATGAAGAATCAGTATCAGACTTATAATCGTTCCCTGGTTCCGTTATTAGAGGCAAATGGACTGAAGATTGTCAGACATTATGAAGATCTGACGCCGGAACAGTCCAGATATGTAGATAAATTATTCGAACGGGATATCTATCCGGTATTAACACCAATGGCAGTGGATTCTTCCAGACCGTTTCCTCTTGTAAGAAATAAATCTTTAAATATCGGTGCGCTGATCTATGATAAGAAGAAAGGCGTTACAGATATCGCGACCGTTCAGGTTCCATCTGTACTTCCAAGAGTGATCATCCTGCCATCCGAGCGACAGGGCATGACAGAGATCATCCTGCTTGAAGAAGTAATTGAGAAGAATCTGGATAAGCTGTTCTTAAGCTATGATATCGTATGTGCGCATCCATATCGTATTATGCGTAATGCGGATTTCTCAATTGATGAGGAAGAGACAGCCGATCTGTTAAAGGAGATCGAGAAGCAGTTAAAGCAGCGCCAGTGGGGCGAGGTTATCCGTTTGGAAGTAGAAGATACGATGGATAAAAAGCTGTTAAAAGAATTAAAGAAGCATCTGGATGTTGTTGATCGTGTCGTATATAAGATCAACGGACCGCTTGACCTTACCTTCCTTATGAAAGTAAATGGTCTGCCGGGCTTTGATCATCTGAAATATGAGAAATATGTTCCGCAGCCGGCATTTTTCAAATGGCGACTACAGTAATATATTTGATAAGATCAAGAAGCATGACCGTTTGCTGTTTCATCCATATTATGAGTTCACGCCGGTTGTTGAATTTATTCGTCAGGCAGCAGTCGATCCAAATGTACTTGCAATCAAGCAGACCTTATATCGTGTCAGCGGCAATTCGCCGATCATAGCAGCGTTAGAGCAGGCTGCGGAGAATGGCAAGCAGGTAACTGTTCTGGTTGAGTTAAAGGCAAGATTCGATGAGGAAAACAATATTGCATGGGCGAAAAAGCTCGAGAAAGCGGGCTGTCATGTTATCTATGGTCTGGTCGGACTTAAGACACATTCCAAGATCGCGTTGGTTGTCAGAAGAGAAGAAGATGGTATCAAGCGCTATGTACATCTTGGTACTGGTAACTATAACGATCAGACAGCAAAGTTATATACAGATATGGGACTTCTGACCTGTTCGGATCCGATCGGTGAGGATGCGACAGCAGTATTTAATATGCTGTCCGGATATTCAGAACCAGGAAAATGGAACAAACTGGCAGTTGCACCTATCTGGTTAAAGGATAAATTTCTGATGTTCATTAACCGTGAAGCGGAAAATGCCAGACAGGGCAAGAAGGCACGGATCATTGCCAAGATGAATTCGCTTTGTGATCCGAAGGTGATGGAAGCCTTATATGATGCATCGGCTGCCGGTGTTAAGATCGACCTGATCGTCCGTGGCATCTGCTGTATCAAAGCAGGTGTGCCGGGACTCAGTGAGAACATATCGGTTCGTTCAATCGTTGGTAATTTTCTGGAACATTCCAGAATCTTCTATTTCTATAATGATGGATTTGAAGATATCTATATGGGCAGTGCAGACTGGATGCCGAGAAACCTTGACAAGCGTGTCGAGATCACCTTCCCGGTAGAAGATCCTGATCTGAAGAAACGAATCAAGGACATCTTAAAGATCCAGCTTGCTGATACTTTAAAGGCGCACATCATGCAGCCGGATGGCAGTTACGAGAAGCAGGACCTTCGCGGTAAGGTAAAACTGGATTCCCAGATGTACTTCGCGGAAGAAGCCCGTAAGCGTTCTGCAAAACCGGAGGATGCAGATGCGGCAATCTCATGACCGGGTATTTATCCCGATCGAAGCGGAAGAGAGCGAGCATTAAAAAGTTGCTAAATATAACGAAAAAAGTTGCTGGATACAGTAAAAAAAATTCTTGACATTTGCACACGTATGTGCTAACCTATAGAAGCTGTTTAGCAGAGACAGACAAAGAAAGCAGAGTATCCACTCTCACCTTAGCACGAAGAATAGTGACTTGGGTTCATATCTAAGTAGATTATAATATGTACTTATATATAATAGTGGATGGTTTGCGCTGTCCACTATTTTTATGCAATGGAGGTAAAAAAAGTCATTAGCGAATTAATGATTAACGAACAGATTAGAGACAGAGAAGTGCGCGTGATCGGCGAGGATGGTCAGGTGATCGGAATTATGTCCTCCAGAGATGCACTGAAGCTTGCAAAGGAAGCAGAGCTTGATCTGGTTAAGATCGCTCCACAGGCAAAACCACCTGTATGCAAGATTATTGATTATGGTAAGTACCGTTATGAGCTTGCTCGTAAGGAGAAAGAAGCCAGAAAGAAACAGAAGACAATGGAGATCAAGGAAGTTCGTTTATCTCCAAACATTGATACTAACGACTTGAATACAAAAGTAAATCAGTCAAGAAAGTTCCTGACACATGGCGATAAAGTAAAGGTTACGCTTCGATTCAGAGGTAGAGAGCTTGCCCATGTAGAACAGACAAAGGGCATTCTTGATGAATTTGCTGAGAAGCTTTCAGACATCGCAGTCATTGATAAGCCTGCCAAGTTTGAAGGAAGAAGCATGATCATGTTTTTAACTGAAAAACGTTAATTTACAATATGACATATATTAAGGAGGAAATACACACATGGCTAAATTAAAGACAAAAGAGAAGCAGATAAGCGTTTCAAGAAAACAGCTAACGGAGGCCTTAAGAGAAAAGGCTTACAAGAGTCATATCTTAACAAAGAAGACAACTAAGAGAAAGAGAAATCTTAGAAAGTTAACAATGACGGATTCAACAAATGAAAAGGTAATGAAGAAGATTTTACCTTATATCTAATAAATCAGGAGGAACTAGAGAATGGCAAGAGTAAAAGGCGGCGTTGGCGCTAAGAAAAAACATAACAGAACAACTTAAGCTGGCTAAGGGTTACAGAGGTGCCAGATCTAAACAGTATAGAGTAGCAAAAGCAGTCCGTAATGAGAGCTTTAACAAGTTCATATGCTGGCAGAAAGCAGAGAAAGAGAGAATTCAGACAGTTATGGATCGCTCGTATTAATGCTGCTGCAAGAAATGAATGATATTTCATACAGCAAATTGATGCACGGCTTAAAGCTTGCAGGTGTAGACATCAACAGAAAGATGCTTTCAGAGATGGCTATCAGTGATCCGGAAGGATTTGCTAAGCTTGTTGCTGTTGCAAAGGAAAAAGCTTGCTTAATTTAAGATAAGCAGAAAAAACAGATCATGATGATTTTCGGAAGAAGATGGTTATGGTCTGTTTTTTGCGTTATCAGAACGTTTGCCCGGCCAAGTGATCCGTTATTTTAAAGATCATAAATAAAAGGCGGACATTGACATAATTGCCTTTACAGAGTTGTCCTGTTCATACTATAATAGAACTGTACATTGAGCTAATTTATGGGACATGGAGGGTGACATATTATGTTTGTAGAACGAGTAACAAGAGAGCAGATGAAGATGTTCTTGGAGACATTTGCATGCTGCAGCGAACAGAAGAATCTTGTAATGAGATTAAATTACGCAGGAAAAAGAGCCATATCTGGATGTAACCAGATACAGTAACGGAATGATGTACACAGACTCTTACTATGATTTTGACAGTACATATTGCAGTAACCTGTGGAACAAATTCCTTTATACACAGTTTACACATGAGTACTACAGTGCATTTAAGGCACATCTGTTAGAAGACGTAGAAAAGAAGCTTACCAATATGATAAAAATCTGAGAAAGTAAAATCCCTGATACAAGTATATTAACAACAAAACACTTACAGGTATATACCATTTATTCCGCAGAACACTTTCGTTCTATTTCAAACGTAGCGGTACTAAACTCTTCATCTTGCGATGAATCGTTAAGAACCGACGTTCGTAACTGAGACCTTAGCGAGGCTCGCCGAGGTTAGTTCGAAGTTATACAGAGTAAAAAAGGTCTGCTTCATAAAGATATATACCTGTAAGTGTTTTATTATAATTATATAAATACTTTGTATCAGGGATTTTGTGCATAAAAAAAAAGAAAACCTCAAAGGTTTTCTAAAAAATAAAGATGCGGGAGATGGGACTTGAACCCACACGCCGTTTCCAGCACTAGATCCTTAGTCTAGCCTGTCTGCCAATTCCAGCACTCCCGCATGTCTTATTCCGTACGGCTTACCGCCGACGCAAGTAAGATAATACCACTGTGCTATATAAATGTCAACAAGTTTTTTTTTTTTTTGAAAAAATCCAATGCACGCATTATGATAGAGATTTTCATCATAAAATGGACACATTTACATGATAAACTTATAACGAAGTATGTATGTAAAACGAAAAGATGCAAATATGATACATTTGTATTTTATACTGGCATAAGATCAGGACATTTGTCAGAAAATGATACATGTAACAGAAATAATACAGGAATCTTAAGATTGTTTAATAAAATAAGGATTGCTTGATTATGCCAGACAGAGAGAGTAAAATTACAATGATTTAATTTGGAAAATATAGCATTTTCAGATACACATAAAAATAAAACAGCGCAAGCAAGAGGCAACGATGCGGAAACGAATCAAAAAGGGTGTGGCATGTGTATTATGTGCCAGCATGGTAGCTGCCCTTCTGGGTGGATGCAGCAGCAAAAATGCAGAAAGCAGCAAACCTTCTATTCATATTGAATCATATACAAAGGTGGGATATGATACGGTGACCGTTCAGTCAGGAGATATTTCACCAATCTTGAATTTAAAACTTTCCCCGGATGAATTTGAAACGAAAAAATTATAAAGTTTCACAGGACGATTACGAAGTAGAAAAAGGTTAATGTATCAAAGGGAGATCGGGTGAAAGCCGGAGATATCATGGTTCAGTTTAAGGCAGATGATATTCAGGATACGATCAAGCAATATACAGAGCAGAAGGCAGAGAATGAACTGCTGATTGAACATTATCAGAAACTGATGCAGATTGATGGATCAGAGGATTATTCTGATGATATTGCAAGTCTGAAAGAGGATATCCAGATCGCAGATACATATATTAAAGAACAGAACGAGAAGATGAAGGAGTATTGTCTGATTGCAGAAAAGGATGGAACTGTAACCTATGTCAATGAGTGGTTGGGATATGGATATGCAAGTTCATCCGATAATCTGGTGACCGTAGCATCCGGATCCTCTAATTATACAGCAACGACAGATGATGATTATGAATTTAAAAAAGGGGATGTCTATCAGGCAGATTATGAAGTGGCATCCTACGATATGAAGGTTATTGATGTCAGTCAGTATGAAGATAAGGCAACCGGTAAGCAGATGCAGAAAATCTTATTTGAGCCGGTAGACAGTATGGCAGGAATTTCAGAAGAAGATGTGCTGACCATGACGATCCATAAGCCGGTGATCAGCAATGTTGTCTATGTCGATGAAAAAGCGATCAATGAGAAGTCAGAAGATATTATTATGTATTCACGATCAATGATGATGGCTTCCGGACAGCAGTTGATGTAACAATTGGTGAAACGGTAGACGGATATACGATTATTAAGTCTGGATTGAAGGCTGGAGAGCAGGTGACGGTAAATTGATAAAGAAGAGAATAATGATCAATAAAAAATCGTATGCAGTCAGAATGACAGCAATCGCTGTGGCAATGATGCTTGGTTTAACAGGCTGTGGAAAAAAAGAAAAAAAGCACCGGAGCTGTTAGAACCGGTTACAACGAATGAGGCGTACCGTCCGGTCGAAAAGAGCGATGTTGGTAAGAAGATTATCAAGAATGGTGCGATTGTACCAACGGATTATTGTTATTTCTTTAAAACCTCAGCGACACTCTCAAAGGTTTATGTCAATGTAGGTGATTATGTTAAAAAAGGGCACGGTTCTTGCAGAGGCAGATAGGACGATGATACGACTTCAGGAATTGAAGACCTGAAAGCCTCTCTTTCCAGTGAGCAGCAGACCCATAATGTAAACGAAAAGATATACGAACAGAAACAGAAGGAACTGGATTATAAGATTAAAGCATGTAATGAGGCTGGAGATTCTGCCGGTGCGAAAGAAAACCAGAGCACAAAAGCAGTCAATGCCGAGAATAACCGGTATGATAACATGTTGTACAATTATAAGGTCAAGAAGCTCCAGCGGCAGATTGACGAGAAGGAATCTCTGGAAACCGATAACAAGCTCGTAGCAGAACAGGATGGCTATGTTACATATGCCAAGAGCCTGACGGATACAGATTCATCAGATGAAGGCGGCGGATCAATCTCCAGTGGTGAGAATGTTGTTATTATATCTGATTACAACACACCGTATATTGAGATCACCGGTGAGCAGATTACAAGAGATGGATATGCAAATTTTAATACCATGTACACGATGATCGATGGCAAACGGTATGAGCTGGAAGAATACAAATATTCCAATCAGGAGATCGCAGCAGCACAGAGTGCATCCAAGCTGCCATATGTCCGTTTTAAACTGAAGGATGTGGATAACAGCAAGATCTTAAAGACAGGAACACTGACACCGTTGTATTTCAGTACATCAACTGCTGCAAATGTTCTTGTAGTCGGAAATGATTCCTTATACGAAGAAGGAGATAAGTATTTTGTATATGTGAAGACAGACAGCAGTGATAAGGAAAAGCGTGAGATCAAGATCGGTGCACAGGATGATAACTACACGGAAGTAAAGAGCGGCCTTTCAGAGGGAGATCTGGTTTATTATGATTCTGATTCAACGATTCCAAGTGACTATACAACATATGAGATCAAGCTGGGAACCTTTAAGACAACAGGAACCAGCAAATCCTATAAGATGGTAGATACCAATCAGATAACCTATAAAGCTCCTGTAGAAGGCTATTTTACACAGCTTGATCTGGCGGAAGGTCAGGAAGTGAAAAAAAGGCGATCTGTTGTATATTGTTGACAGTGGTGGTGGTAGCGCAGAGCTGCTGGAGTTAAACTCCCAGATATCAGATGCAAAGAGTGATTATGATTCGACAGTAGCGGGCTATGAAGAGCAGATCAAGGATCTGAGAGCCGAGATTGAAGATTACCGTTCCGGCAGGAAGAAACAGCAGGTGGCAACACCGGGAGATGCTGATCCGGCAGATGATACAACGGATACTACAACAGATGACGGGGATGAAGAAGACGGTGATTACGATATCCCGGATCAGATGATAATAATGGCAATACATTATACATGGTTGAGCAGCTTACCTGCCAGATTGAGATTGCAAAAATACAATGAAGAGCTGGCAAAGATCAATTATAATACGACTGTGAATCCATTGATCGCAAAGCGTGATAAGCTGAACAAAAATAATGATGGAAAAGGTAATATCAGCGTATATGCAGAAAGCGACGGCGTTGTACAGAGTGTATATGCCAGTCAGGGAAAACAGATCAAAGAGGGTGACAAGGTTGTCAGCATAGGAAGCAATGAATCCAAGATGATGTCCTTATCCCTGACAGATAACGGTGGAAGCTCCAGACGTAACGGATATAGCGGAAGTGACGATACCGGAAGTGATAACAGCAATGCAACACTTCTGGTCAATCAGGAGGTTACTTTAATTGATCAGAAGGATGACAGCAAGAAGCTGACCGGAAGATGTATCGGAGCAACAGCGGATTCCAAGAAGGCTTATGTAACAACGATCGATGGTCAGGTATATATAACAAGCAGCGCCGGATCCGAAGATACCAGATATTATATACAGGTGGATGATAAGAGCTTCTATGATTCACCAAAGGGATATTTTGTAAGCTTTGCAAAAATGTCACTGGAAAATGTAGTAACAGTTCCAATGAATATTATTTATACAGAGACGGATAAGACATCCGGTAAATCCTATGAATATGTGTGGAAGCTTTCAAAGGATGAGATTGTAAAACAGTATGTAACAACAAGCACAGATACAAAGTCGTCAAATGCATGTGTACTTACCGGATTGTCAGAAGGAGATGTGATTCTGAAAGAATCCGGTTCTTCCGGCAGTGGTGACAATACAAAGAAAAAAGCCGATAGCAGCTCAGAAGAATAGAAGGGAGAAGAGGAATGTTTAAATTCTTAAGAAATAAATTACTGAATAAAAAGTGGCTGAATGCCTGCCTTCTTCTTGGTATTGTGCTTCTGGTTGCTGTAGCATCCTGTAATCCGATGTTCAAAAAACGGTGCAATGGATATGACGCTGGCATCCAAGTTTGATTCAGCAATAGAAGATAACAACACATATTCAGCCGTGGTCGGAAGACAGGGCTCCTGCTCAACAGACAATTTCCCGGATTCTGCATCCGTACTTGACCGTATCAATGCATATGAAAAGAAGTGGATGAGTTACATTGACGTACCGGTATTAAGCAGACAGAACAGATTGTTTATAGAAGGGTACTTATGCAATGACCGGGCTCGGTTCCAGGAGATTTTTCAGTGTAAACTATATGCAGGATATGAGCGAACATATCAATATTACGTTTGGAGAGGGACTTGATACCGGGAAACCGGTTGAAGGTACTTATCCGGTGATTATCAATCAGCAGAATGCGGATACATATGATCTGGTTGTAGGTGAAACCGTATCAATTGATAAATTGGTAGACAAGGATGGAAAGCCGGTTACATTTACGGTTGTCGGAATCTTTGAACCAAAGGATACCACTGATATTTACTGGAAAGAGACACCGGTAGATTTTGATAAGATGATATTTACAGATCAGGCATCCTTTGATGAAACCGTTGCAAATTATGGTGTTTTGACAATATATTATGCAACATATAATATGCTGGATTATGCATATATCGATCATACAAATGCATCAGATATCCGTTATTATCTGAGTGCATTTTCAAAAAGCAGATGGTAACTTTATTCAGAATTTCAGCAGCATACTTGCTGATTATCAGGACGATGCAACATCGATCATGATCATTATCTGGGTACTGGAGCTTCCAATCCTGGTATTGCTTCTGGCATTTATCTATATGGTATCCAGTCAGATCCTGGAAATGGAGGACGGTGAGATTGCGATGCTAAAGAGTCGTGGTACCAGTACGAAACAGATTCTTGGCATCTATTTTGGAGAATCTGCGATCCTTTCTTTGATCGCGATCGTTATTGGTATTCCGGTCGGATATCTGTTGTGTAAATTATGTGCAAGTGCAACCTCCTTCCTGAAATTCAGCTTTGGTGATACACACTTTTATAAACTGACATGGGGAATGTTATTATACAGTCTAATTGCTGCAGTTATCGCACTCCTGTTTATAACACTTCCGGTATTGAAATACGCGAAGAATTCGATAGTAGAGCAGAAGAGTAAACTTGGAAAGGTGAATACAAAGCCAATCTGGGAGAAGGCATTTCTGGATGTGATCCTGGTGGCAGTTTTTTCCATTTACCTTCTGTACAACTACAATAAACAGAAGAGTGATATTGCATTAAGCATTCTGGCTGGAAACAAACCAGATCCATTGATCTTTTTGAATTCCTCCCTGTTTATATTTGCAGTTGGGCTGCTGATCCTGCGACTGATCAAATATCTGATCAAGTTCATTTATTTCATTGGTAAGAAGAGATGGTCACCTGCGGTATATGCTTCCTTCCTTCAGATCACCAGAACAGTGAAGAAGCAGGGCTTTATCTCTGTATTTCTGGTTATGACGATCGCCATGGGTATGTTTAATTCCAATATGGCAAGAACGATCAATGAGAACAATCAGGAGCGTATCGAATATAATCTTGGAACAGATATCGTTCTGAGTGAACAGTGGAAGATGGGTGCGTATCTGGATAAAGATAAGAAGAGTCACTGGTACTATGAAGAACCGGATTTTGAACGGTATACAGAGAATCTTTCCAATTCATGCAAACATCTGACCCGTGTGATCTATGATGACAATACAACGATCAAGGTTGGAGGTTCTGAACTTCCGGACTCTGTTCTGATGGGAATTAATACAAAGGAATTTGGTGAGACAGCCGAATTAAAGTCAGGTTTGAATGATGAACACTGGTATAATTACCTGAACAGTATTGCAACTGTTTCCAATGGTGTTATCATTTCATCAAATCTGGCAAAGAAATATGATCTGTCTGTTGGTGACAGCATTACATATGCAAGATACAGCCCGATGAAGACAAAGGAGCCGGTTGAGATCGCATCACCGTCCGGAACAATCTGTGCAATTGTAGATGCATGGCCTGGATTTAACCAGTACACATATGAGAAGGACAACAGTGGAAAAGTTGTTGAGAAGGAACGTTATCTGGTTGTTGCTAATTACGCATATGTTGTCAGTGCATTTGGTCTTACTCCATATCAGATATGGGGACAGCTTGCAGATGGACATGATTATCAGGAGGTCCTGGATACGGTTGAAAAGCAGGGTATTTTATTAAAGAGTTATCAGAGTGTAGATCAGGAAGTACAGAACATGCTGGAATCTCCGCTTGTACTGATCACAAATGGGTTATTCTCACTGAGCTTCCTGGTAGCAGTTATCCTCTGTACAGTAGGATTCCTCATCTACTGGATCACATCGATCAAGCAACGGGAGCTTCTGTTTGGTATCTACCGTGCGATGGGTATGAGCATGAAGGAGATTAACAAGATGCTGATCAACGAGCAGATGTTCAGTTCCGTTCTTGCCAGTCTGGCAGGATATGGAGTTGGAGCGGCGGCTACTGCGTTGTTTGTAAAGCTGGTAGCGATCGTATATCTGCCGGAGTCGCATAACATAGCGATCAGCATAGCGGTCAACCCATTTGATATATTGAAACTGACGATCGTAGTTGTGGTAATGTTTATTATCTGCTTCATTGTTCTCCGGAAAATCTTTAAAGAAGATGAACATCACACAGGCATTAAAACTGGGGGAGGACTAAACAATGAATATGATTACTGCAAGAGGAATAAAGCGGTGTTTTTTACAGTTGGAAATGGCGAACCATTTTATGCTCTTAAAGGAATAGATCTGGATATCCCGGAAGGAAAGCTTGCGATCCTGAAGGGAAGATCCGGTTCCGGTAAAACAACCCTTTTAAATATTTTAAGTGCGCTGGATGAAGCAACGGAGGGGCAGGTGATCATAGAGGATCACGACCTGTCGGAGATGGCTGTACCGGAAAGAGAAAAACTCAGACGGTACGATATCGGATTTGTATTCCAGTCGGTAGCGTTGATTCCGATCATGAATGCATATGAGAATGTAGATTTTGGTTTAAGACTTGCGGAATATGAAGGAAACCGGGATTCCCGTATCCGCGAGGTTCTGGAGATGGTTGGACTTAGTTCCAGAATGTTCCATATGCCGAACCAGATGTCCGGTGGTGAGCAGCAGAGGGTAGCGATCGCAAGAGCGGTTGCCCATAAGCCAAGGGTAATCTTTGCAGATGAGCCGACAGGAGCTTTGGATACAGCATCCGGACTGAATGTTATGAAGCTGTTCAAGGATCTGGTGGCAAAAGAAGGAATCACGATCGTTATGACGACACATGATCCAAACCTGATGGAACTCGGAGACGTAGTATTTGAGATAGAGGATGGTGAGATCATTGGCAAAAGCATAGTGGATTTTTTAAGAAAAAAGATAAAAATACGATTCCGGAAACTGATATGCAGGAAAATGTTGCACAGATGATGGAAGAACCAATAGATCAGGATCCTGTTCAGGAAGACGCCGATATCGCAGATACAGACATGAACGATATCGGTGCGCAGGAGACTGCAGTGGATGCTGGGAACGCTGTTGATGAAGCAGATATAGCAGATGACGATACAGAAACATCAGAAGATTTGGACGATACAGACAGAAACAGTCAGGCTGCGGAAGAATATGAAGAAACCGGCAATATCATTGACTGCGACAGTCTGGTTAAGATCTATAAAACAGATGAAGTTGAAGTAATGGCACTTCAGGGGCTGGAGCTTACGATCAAAAAAGGGTGAGCTGATGGCAGTTATCGGTAAATCCGGTAGTGGTAAGTCAACGCTTTTGAATATGATCGGTGGACTGGAACGTCCGACAGCAGGAAAATTATATGTAGATGGAAAAGACCTTTTTGCAATGACAGACAAAGAACTGGTAGAATATCGGAAACATACCGTTGGCTTTGTATGGCAGAAGAATTCCAGAAACCTGCTTCCGTATATGACAGCTCTGGAAAATGTCCAGGTGCCGATGTATTTTGATAAAGACAATAAGGAAGACCGGGAAGCCAGAGCCTATGATCTTTTGTGCAAGGTTGGTTTAAAGGAAAAGGTAAATTCCTATCCGGCACAGATGTCCGGTGGTGAGCAGCAGAGAGTTGCAATTGCGATCGCACTTGCCAACAATCCAAAAATCCTGCTGGCAGATGAGCCGACCGGTGCAGTCGATTCCAAAACCTCAGATATGATCCAGGATCTGTTCCGGAAACTGAATGAGGAAATGGGTATTACAGTTATCATCGTAACGCATGATATCAGTCTTGCAAATAAGGTTGGACGTGTGGTTATGATCGCAGATGGTAAGATCAGTACAGAAAAGATCATGAAAGAGGATTACAGAAAACGGATCAATGACATGGAAAGCGAGAGCTTTAATGGAACCGATTCCCATGAAGAATATTCCATTATGGATAAGGCACACCGTGTACAGATCAGTGATGATATTCTGGAGGCTGCCGGAATTGATACAAACAAGGTAAAGATTCAGGTAGTGGATGGCAAGGTTGTTATTTCAAAAGAATAAATATCAGTTCAGAAAACGGCGCTGGATGCATATGCATTCAGCGCCGTTCGCAATATTTTCACATTTTCTTTCTTGCTTTTTCTTGCTATCGTGCGTTGGTTCGATTATAATAACTTTGTTTAGCTGATTTGGAATTTCGAGGAGGAAACCATGAAGAAGAGAAAATTAACAAAAAAAATGTCGGCAGTGTTACTGGCAACAGCATTGTCTGCAGCAACTGTTTTTTCAGGATGTAATAAGAAGGTTGATTACGATATGGGTGATGGAACGCAGAAAGAAGGAAGTGCAGGAGAAGGCGGCGAATTATCGTCCCGTCTCGGTGTTCCGGAGTCTTATGAGGGTAAGCTGGATGTCGGTGATTCCGGTATCAAAGAGATTACCATTAAAGATGATGATATCATAACACCAGATTCCGACAGTATGTCTATTGTGTCTTATAAGAAGAATTCCTTTGATAATGCATACAGGCAGAAGGTCTGTGAGGCAATCTTTGATAAGTCAAAGGGTATCTATGTATATGACTTTGAGCACCAGACCAAGAGTGATCTGCAGACTCAGATTGATTCATATCAGACGATGTTAGACGATGCGAAGGAAGCTGGAGATACAGATACAGAGGATTATTGTAAGGAATACATATCCTATCTGGAAAATGAAATGGCAACGGCAACGGATGAGAGAGAAGGAGCCGGTGATTACAGTGCATCGGATTATATCGGACAGATTGGCGATAATCAGTTCATGCTCTCATTTTCAGAGGGAACAGAAGGGTTAAATGCAAGCTTTGATCTTTCTTATTATCCATCCGAAGGCATGATCAATTACAGACCATATGAGGGTGCATCCTTTTGTATATGCTTATGACGCAAAGTATGGAGAAGAGGGATTGATGACAGCATTGTAAATACTTGTACATTTTCTGAAGATGAAGCCGTATCACTGGCACAGGAATTTCTTGCCGGATGTGGAATTGATGATGTGATCGTTACAGATAAATCTCCGTTATTATGGGAGTATTATGACAGCTCTTATAATGTGATTGCAACAGAGTATGAAGGCTATATCGTAAACTTTGGACGTTCTGTCAATGGAACTGCTCCATACAGTGCGGATCTGTCTATGGTTGACACTCTTTCAAGCGATGAGGATGATGCCTGGTATGATGCTCCAACAGAGACGTTCTCCATTCAGATCGACTCCAATGGCGTGATCAACGCAAGCTGTTATCCATTGTTAGTTTCAACCGGTGAGGATCAAAAAAAAAATGTAGATCTTTTGAGCTGGAAGGAGCTTTTAAAGGAACTGGATAAGAATGTTGCACAGTATTATACAGATAATAAGACTTCCTACAGCGATATTGAATTTAACGATGTCAGATTGACATATTACTGTATTAAGGATGATTCCCAGGTTGATGTATATAATTATGTTCCTGTATGGATATTTGCACAGGCAGACGAAAATGATGGAACATATGATTTTTGACTATCCGGTACAGGCACTTATGGTAAATGCGACCGATGGAACAATCTACAATCTGAAAGATGTTCTGGAGGCCGGTTCGATCTCATACAGTGATTATTACGATGATCAGGGTGATATGATCGATGGATACGAATATGATGACAGTGATATGGAAAGTATAGATTCAGATGGCAGTGATGACGGATCCGGTGATTCATCAGATGGCAGTGATGACGGATCCGATGATTCATCAGATGAGATAGAGGATGGATCCGATGAAGGGATCATTGACGACGAAGGTCTGTTAGAGGATGATGTTGTAGAATAATACAATCCTACAGGAAAATAAGGTGTCATACGACGCCAGACTATAAAGATGCAGGACGAGTGATATTTTTTATCATTTGCCCTGCGTTTTTTGTTGGTTTTGGTATTGACAAAAATACCCCTGTGGGTATATATAATATCGTATCCGGGATCATTAAAATTGGATACAAAAAATAAATGTACAGATACAGATGGATGAAAAAATTCAGGAAACAGACAGAAGGGAGCGGACAAGAATGGAAGAACCATGTTGCCATTGTCATAAAACAAAACAGAGAACAGAAGGTGAATATAAGAAGCTGATGAACCGGCTGAACCGGATCGAGGGACAGATCCGGGGAATCAAGGGAATGCTGGAAAAGGATGCATATTGTACGGACATATTAGTACAGGTTGCCGCTGTCAATTCTGCATTGAATAGCTTTAATAAGGAACTTCTTGCAGAGCATATCCGAACCTGTGTGATCGAGGATATCAAAGCAGGAAAAGAAGATACGGTGGATGATCTGGTAGATACCATTAAGAAATTAATGAAATAAACACATAGAACTTTTCTATCTGGAAGATCGTATGAGAATATGTTCGTATGATTGCTTTGGATATGAAACATAATAAAAATGTGTTTAAGATATAATGAAGGCATAGAATGTGCGAAGCACATGATAAAAGCTTGATAAGAGGGTGAATGAATTGGATAAATATAACGTAACAGGAATGAGCTGCAGTGCCTGCAGCGCAAGCGTAGAAAAGGCAGTGAAGAAAGTAAAAGGAATTGACAGTTGTACCGTCAGCCTGCTTACAAATTCGATGACAGTAGAAGGACATGCTGATCCTAAGACAGTTATTGAAGCAGTAGAAAAGGCAGGATATGGAGCCAGTCTGATGACAGGAGAAGACCGGAAGAATGTCGGGAAGAAGCAGGCAGCGGATGCAGATGAATTGGATAATCATGCAGCCCTGCACAAGATGAAGGTCCGGCTGATCGCATCTATCGTTCTGTTAATTCCGCTGATGTACATTTCCATGGGACATATGATGTGGGGATGGCCACTGCCGGCGATTATCAGTGATAACCATGTCGCTATGGGACTGATCCAGATGTTATTTGCAATTGCAATCATGGTTGTAAACCAGAAGTTTTTTATTAATGGATTTAAGGGTGTGATCCATGGAGCACCGGGTATGGATACATTAGTAGCACTTGGCTCAGGCGCATCCTTTATTTACAGCACATATGTATTATTTGCAATGACAGATGCCGTGATGCGGCAGGATAATGACCGTGTTATGACCTTGATGCATGATTTTTATTTTGAATCGGCAGCGATGATCCCCTTGCACTGATAACGGTTGGTAAGACACTCGAGGAATATTCCAAAGGTCGTACGACAGATGCCTTAAAGGGATTAATGAAGCTTGCACCCAAAACAGCCCTTGTTCTTCGTGATGGAGAAGAACAGGAAGTTGCTGCTGAGGATGTGGTAGTTGGAGAGGTATTTATCGTCCGTCCGGGATCCAGTGTTCCGGTAGATGGTGTGGTGATAGAAGGAAACAGTGCGGTTGATGAGTCTGCTTTATCCGGTGAGAGTCTTCCGGTCGATAAAGCAGAAGGAGATAAGGTATCTGCCGCAACGATCAATAAATCCGGTTATCTGAAATGTCGGGCAACCAGAGTCGGTACAGATACGACTTTATCCCAGATCATAGAGATGGTCAGTGATGCAGCAGCAACAAAAGCACCGATCGCAAAGATTGCAGATAAGGTATCCGGTATCTTTGTTCCGGCTGTCCTGATCTGTTCCTTGATCACTATTATTGTATGGATCATTGCAGGAGAGAGCACAGGCTTTGTACTTGCCAGAGGTATATCGGTGCTTGTGATCAGTTGTCCATGTGCACTTGGACTTGCAACACCGGTTGCCGTTATGGTAGGTAACGGTGTCGGAGCATAGCAAGGTATCCTATTTAAGAATGCGGCAGCACTTGAGATGACAGGAAAAACAGATGTGGTTGTACTGGATAAGACAGGAACGATCACAAATGGAACGCCGGAAGTGGTAGATGTAGTTCCGGGAAATGGATACAGTGAGACAGACCTGCTTACCTTTGCAGCAAGTCTGGAACAATACAGTGAGCACCCGATAGGCAAAGCCATTATGGAATATGTCGGACAGAAAGGGATCAAGCCACAGAAGATTGAAGATTTTCAGGTGTTTCCGGGAAATGGACTCCGCTGTAGATTAAGCAGTGAGGCGGTTTCACAGAATGAAAGAGGACTTTGTGCAGGACAGAACCATTCTCAGATATCAGATCATATTTTGCTTGGTGGAAATGGAAAATTTATCAGCCAGTATGTAACCTTATCCGAGGCGGATAAGACACTGGCAGAAGAATTAGCTTCACAGGGCAAGACCCCGATCTATCTGGCAATCGATGAGAATAAACTGATCGGTATCCTTGCAGTTGCAGATACGATCAAAGAGGATGGAATCCTTGCGATCAAAGAATTAAAAGAGATGAATTATTCAGTTGTTATGTTAACCGGAGATAATGCAAAGACAGCAGAAGCAATCGGTAAACAGGCAGGTGTTGACCGCGTGATCGCTGATGTACTGCCGGATGGAAAAGAAGAGGTAGTAAGAGAACTGATGAAGGAGCACCGTGTGATCATGGTTGGTGACGGCATTAATGATGCCCCTGCATTAACCCGTGCGGATATCGGTATGGCGATCGGAGCCGGAACCGATGTTGCAATCGATGCGGCAGATGTGGTACTGATGCGGAAGGTCTTCGAACCGTTCCTGCAGCAATCCGGTTAAGTATGGCAACGATACGAAATATCAAAGAGAACCTGTTCTGGGCATTTATTTATAACATTATCGGAATACCGCTTGCCGCAGGTGTCTGGTATCCGATGTTTGGCTGGAAATTAAACCCGATGTTTGGAGCATTTGCCATGAGCCTTTCCAGTTTTTGTGTAGTAATGAATGCATTACGGTTGAATTTCGTGAAGATATATGTTAATAATAGTAAATACAGAATACATCAAAAAATAGTATCAAAAAATGTTGAGGGAAATAATAAGATAGAAAAGGAGACTGGTACGATGAATAAGACGGTGTATATAGAAGGAATGATGTGTGGACACTGCGAGGCAAGAGTGAAGAAAGCATTTGAGGCACTTCCACAGGTAACAGAAGCGGAGGTAAGCCATGAGAAGAAGCAGGCGGTGCTTACTTTAAGTGGCGAGTTATCCGATAAAGAGATTAAGAATACAGTGAAGGAAGCCGGATATAAGGTAACTTCGATCAAGTAAAATAGAAATACAGGATAAAAGATAAAATGGCAGGGCACGGTTTACTGTGTCCTGTCATAAATTAATAAGAAGGAAATTGTCTATGAAGAAACTATTGAACAGGTTATTTAGTCGAATGGTAATTACATGTCTGCTGGTAGCGGCACAGTTGATCTTCTTTATGGTAGAAGTATTAAAGCTGCAGCAATACTATGTATTGGTGGCGGCTATTCTGCATTTGTTAAGTTTTTATAGCTGTGATGCATCTGTTATTAAAGGATGTGAATCCGTCAATTAAACTGGCATGGATCGTTCCGATCCTGATGTTTCCGGTCCTCGGTGGTCTGCTTTATCTGCTCTATGGACATATCATTATGCCGAAGAAGTTAGAGAAATATATGAAGCATGCGGCAGAATGGGACTACGAGACGGATCTGTATGCAAATATGGCATATTTCAGTGATGTGATAAAGGGGCAGCCGCCATACCGGTTGTTCAAATATACAGAAGATTATGCAGGTTCGCTTGTATATCAGAATACGGATGTCCGGTATTATCCGATGGGGGAAGATGTCTGGCCGGATTTTGTCGATGACCTGAAATCGGCAAAAAAAAGTATATTTTCCTTGAATATTTCATCATCAATCCGGGCGAAATGTGGAATACGGTGCTTGAGATCTTAAAAGAGAAAGTAAAAGAGGGTGTGGAAGTCCGCCTGATCTATGATGATATCGGCTCAGTTTTTTATGTGCCAAAGTATTACTGGCGTGAGATGGAAAGCTATGGGATCAAATGTATGGCATTTAATCAGGTGGTTCCATTTCTGGCAACGATCTTTAACAACCGGGATCACCGGAAGATCGCGGTTATGGATGGTACGGTTGCTTATACCGGCGGTTTTAACCTGTCTGATGAATACATTAATAAGAAATCACCTTATGGCAGATGGAAGGATAACGGTATCCGTATGGATGGAGATGCTGCATGGCGGTTCACGATTCTGTTCCTTCAGTTATGGAACAGCATCCGGAAAATGAAGATAAGCATATCTTAAGCTATCGTCCGGCAGAGCAGAAGGAGCATTTGAACGATGGATATCTTCAGCCATATACGACCAATCCGCTCAAGAAGGAGCCGCTTGGTGAGAACATATATATGCAGATGATCAATGATGCAAAGGAATATGTATACATCTTCACTCCATATCTGATCGTGTGCAATGAAATGATGACAGCGTTAAAGCTCGCAGCAAAGAGGGGAATCGATGTCCGTATCGTAACACCTGCGATCCCGGATAAGAAGATGATCTTTCGTATGACACAGTCAAGCTACAAAGAACTGCTTCGTGCCGGCGTGAAGATCTATCAGTACACACCGGGATTTATCCATTCCAAATGTATCCTGACGGATGATAATCTGACATCAATCGGTTCGATCAATATGGATAACCGAAGTTTTTATCATCATTTTGAATGTGGTGTATTGGTATATGATTCCAGTATCATTGCAGAAGTGAAGTACGATATGGTTTCCAACGATGAGGGAATCCGAAGAGATCACACTGGACTGGTGTAAGGAGCATATGTCCAGAATTACACTGGTGGATGCCTTCCTCAGACTCCTGTCACCATTGCTATAGGAATAAAGGCAAAAGAGAAAATGACAAAAACAAATAAGAAACAAAAAGCCGGAGATCAAAAGCCGGCTTTTTCAAAAATGAACGATTTAAAAAGAAGCGGCATTTCATATTTTTAAAGAAAGCATTACAACGGCATTCCTGCTGTACATGTTTGTTGTTTTTCCATTGGTTCTTCATGATGGATATATGGATATTACGATCACAAAATACAATTTCTTTAAAAATGGAGTATTGATCTATGGGATATTGATGTGTCTGGCATTTATACTCGGATTTACGGATCATATGGAAGAGCATACGGATGCTGCAAAAAAAAAACCGGGAAGAGGCAGAAATTTTCTGGCGTCGGATATCTGGATGGGAGCCTTTGTGCTGTCAGGCACACTTGCATGGATCATGGCAGATGATAAAATGGCAGCCTACACCGGATCCATGGGAAGACGCTGCGGACTGGAATTTCTGGTGCTTGTGCTTGTGCTTTATATTGGCATTGGAAGCGGATATAAATGGCAGCAGATCCTGGCACCGGTGTTTTCTGTTATCAGTGGACTTGCATTTTTGATGGGAAGCTTACAACACCTGGATATTGATGTGTTTCATCTGTTGTCACATATCAGAGAGGATCAGCAGGCGATGTTCCTGTCCACCTTTGGAAATATTAATATATTTGCTGGCTTTGTCTGCATCAGTGCTGCGTTCTTTTCCGGTATGTATCTGATCGAAGAAAAGCGGGCATACCGGATCTGCTATATGGCAGCCCTTTTTGTTGGGCGGAGCCGCCTTGATCGCGGCAAATAGTGACAGTGCATATATGGGACTTGCTGCAGCATGGGTGATATTACTCTTTTTTCGCATTAAAACGAAGCCTGCTTGCAGAATTTGTAACTGTTTGCACCCACCTTCCTTTCCGGTTATACGATCATGGCATGGATCGCGACAGGAACCGGAAGGGGATATGAGAAGCTGTCCGGTCTGGCAAAGCTGGTGGATGCAAGAGGAATACTGACTGTCTGTTGTGTGATCGGTATCTTGTGTGCGATATGGTTATCAAAGAAGAAATATAATACAGGAAGATCCGCATTATCCCGTTTGCTCATAGCAGGAATATTGCTCATAGCAGGGATCACCGTGACAGTTACCGGCTGTATCAACCATTGGGAGATCTTCGTATTTGATGATTTCTGGGGAGATTACAGAGGCTTCATCTGGTCGAGATTATGCCGGATCTATCAGGATCTGCCATTTGTTGATCAGGTATTTGGAAATGGAAATGAAAGCATCTATGCGCTGATGTCTGCCCGGTATTATGATGAGATGCTGGCAGTAACCGGAACGGTTTATGACAGTGCACATAATGAATATCTGCAGTATCTGGTCACGATGGGAGCTTTTGGCCTGATCACTTATGTAGGGCTGATCATTACTTCGATCCGTAACTGTGTGAAAACCTGGAAGGATGAACCGGTGATGCTTGCGGTTCTGATGCTTATCGTTTCTTATATCACACAGGCGTTCGTCAATGTAGAGCAGCCGATCACGACACCGTTCCTGTTTTTATTTGTGGCGATAGCAGCAGGAATCCGCAGAAACAGTTTGAAAAAAGACGGGAGCAGAACAAAGAAATAGTGGATGGTGGGATTATAAAAGTCCGGACTTGTCAAAGCAGATAGTTTCGTTGTATAATCACAAAGTGTGTGTAGATGAAGCAATGGCTGGAAATTGATCGGAGATATTTTAATTTTAGCGTATGACATCTGACTGATATAATATTCGGCTGGTATGCCATCTGGATACAGAATAAATAAGTAGATAATAATTATGATATAAAAGGTCAGCATCTAAATGGATGCTGCTACAGGAGGAAAAAAATGAAGGTTTATGACGAGTTAGTGGCAAGAGGATTAATTGCCCAGACAACAGATGAAGAAGAGATCAAAGAGCTGGTAAATAATGGAAAAGCTGTTTTTTATATAGGATTTGACCCAACTGCAGACAGTCTTCATGTCGGTCATTTCATGGCACTTTGTCTGATGAAGCGTTTACAGATGGCAGGTAATAAGCCGATCGCCTTAATCGGCGGCGGTACAGCTATGATCGGTGATCCGTCCGGACGTACCGATATGAGACAGATGATGACAACAGAAACGATCGCTCATAATGTAGAATGCTTCAAGAAGCAGATGAGCCGTTTTATCGATTTCTCAGAAGGCAAGGCATTGCTTGTAAATAATGCAGACTGGTTACTGGATCTGAACTATATAGATGTTCTTCGTGAGGTTGGTCCTCATTTCTCAGTCAACAATATGCTTCGTGCAGAGTGCTACAAGCAGAGAATGGAAAAAGGCTTAAGCTTCTTAGAGTTTAACTACATGATCATGCAGAGCTATGACTTCTATGAGTTATACCAGAAATACGGCTGTAACATGCAGTTCGGTGGTGATGACCAGTGGAGCAACATGCTTGGCGGTACAGAACTGATCCGCCGGAAGCTTGGCAAAGATGCTTATGCCATGACGATCACTCTGCTTCTAAACTCTGAGGGCAAGAAGATGGGTAAGACACAGAGCGGTGCTGTATGGCTTGATCCGAACAAGACATCACCATTCGAATTCTACCAGTACTGGAGAAATGTTGCAGATGCAGATGTATTAAAATGTATCCGTATGCTGACCTTCCTTCCACTGGAAGAGATCGACAAGATGGACAGCTGGGAAGGAAGCCAGTTAAATACAGCAAAAGAGATCCTTGCATTTGAACTTACAAAGCTGGTTCATGGCGAAGAAGAAGCAGTAAAGGCACAGGAGAGTGCAAGAGCATTATTCTCCAAGGGTGTTGCTGCTGATATGCCATCTGTTACATTATCAGACGATGATTTCAAGGATGGTGCGATTGATATCGTATCCGTACTTGTAAAGTCCGGTCTGGTATCCTCCAGAAATGAAGGAAGACGTGCGGTAGAGCAGGGCGGAGTTGCAGTTGATGGTGATAAGATACCTGATATCTCAGTTACAATTCCGGAAGAGAAGTTTGATGGAGACGGAATCGTTGTAAGACGTGGTAAGAAGAATTTCCGTAAGATAAGTAAATAACAGATTCGAAAGAATAATAAAATAAACATAATAAAAACTCCGGTTATCTGGAATTAGGATTCTAATTTTGATGATCGGAGTTTTGTTATTGTTATTATGATGTAAATTATGCAGAAAAAAAAGCAGAAATGTCAGTTGTACATGTCATTTATGCATGATAAAACGTAGAATTGACAATCTACGTTTTTTTTAGTCTGTTTTATGGTATTCTAATTTCCGGATATTAGCGGTGTTTTGTGTAAGCCTCCATCAGACTGAGCATAACATGCTGGTCTTCAAGGGATAAGGATGAATAAAAGAGCATTCAGTTTCGATTGATTATAGCTTTCAGAATGTTGATTGTATTCAAGAATATCAGAAAAAAAGTACAATCCAGATATTCGGTGATATTTGCAAGTGTATCCAGACTCACTTTGCAGATACCACGTTCAAGTTGACTGATAAAACCTACAGACAGATTAAAGGTCTTCCGCCATCTGTTCCTGTGTGACATCTTTGATTTTTCTGCGTATTTTTTATGCGTGATCCTATAATTTTATAATTCAGTGTCATGATGGTATTCCTTTTCTTTTTAAGTATTTTCTAATAAATATCAAAAAAAGAAACAGATAGTGACACTTCTATTATATGTAAAAACTAACAATAATACTGCATATATCTAAGAAATATACTAAAATTTACAAGTGGCATTCAAATGAGAGGGAAGTGTTATACAAATGAAAATTGGTATATGTGATTCATCTATGCATGAAGTGGAAGCTGTGAAGGATTTTATAGAATCCCGTATGGATCTGGATAATGTAGAGTTTGAATTGTATCTGCCGGAAGAAGCGTCTATAGATGTAGAAGAAAGTACCTTTTCCTGTGATATATTTATTACGGAGATCGTATTTGACAATCTGCATTATAATGGGATCTGTCTGGCCAGAGCCATCAATCGTTCTGTTCCAAATTGCAAGATTATATTTTATGCAGACCATATTCCGGATGGCTGGGATATCTATGACGTGGAGCACTGCAATTGTGTTATGAAGCGAAACCGGGATATCAAGCTGGTGCATGCCGTTGATACGGCGATCAAGCGCCTGAATATGAGCAAAAGTAATTTTATCCGGGTCTGCTATGGGAAAACGATCAATATTTTTTCAGCTTCGGAGATCATCTGTATTCACAGAGATGATCGTCTCACCAGATACTGTACAACAAGAGGTGATTATGTGCAGTATATTACGCTGACAAATGCTTTGAAAAATCTTCCGAAGATATTTGTCCGTGTAAACAGTAATTGTATTATCAACCGTCAGCACGTCAAGCATTATTCCAGATCAACCGTAACTCTGGATAATGGAGAAGTTGTAAAGATCGGAAGACCATACAAAGAAGAAGTATTTTCATAAGAAAATGGAATGATTCTCCCTGTTTTGCAGATACTAGTTCGTATGAATATGTATCTATGAAACAGGGAGATTTTTTATGAGAGATAAAATATTTGGAATATTACAACGGGTTGGAAGGTCGTTTATGCTTCCAATCGCGATCCTGCCGGTGGCAGGACTGCTGCTTGGAATCGGAAGCTCATTTACCAATGAAACCATGCTTGAAACATATGGGCTGATGCGGATCCTTGGACCGGGAACGATATTTGCTGCGGTATTTGAAGTAATGAGCGAGGCAGGAAATGTGGTATTTGCCAATCTGCCGATCCTGTTTGCCATGGGTGTGGCAATCGGTATGGCAAAAAAGGAGAAAGAGGTCGCTGCGCTGTCAGCAGCTATTGCATTCTTTATCATGCATGCATCGATCAGTGCATTGATCACGATAAGTGGTGGTACGGAAGCAATGCTTGCAGGGGCGGTTATTTCTGTCTGCGGTATCACATCTTTGCAAATGGGTGTATTTGGCGGTATCCTGGTAGGACTTGGTGTGGCTGCCCTGCATAACCGCTTTTATAAGATTGAACTGCCGCAGGTGTTGTCTTTCTTTGGTGGTTCCAGATTCGTTCCGATCATATCAGCATTGGTATATACCGGAGTTGGTATTTTGATGTTCTTTATCTGGCCGGCAATCCAGAAAGGCATCTATACCGTAGGTGATCTGGTTTTTAAATTCCGGCTATGCAGGAACCTGGGTATATGGATTTATGGAACGTCTTCTGATACCATTTGGCCTGCATCATGTGTTCTATCTGCCATTCTGGCAGACTGCGGTCGGAGGAACGCTGGAGGTTGGTGGGCGTGTTGTAGAAGGAGCGCAGAATATCTTCTTTGCACAGCTTGCGGATCCATCCGTTACAAAAAGTATGCGGTATCAGCCACCCGGTTTATGTCCGGTAAATTCCCGCTTATGATATTTGGTCTGCCGGGAGCGGCTCTTGCCATGTATAAAACAGCAGCACCGGAGAAACGGAAGGCAGCAGGCGGACTGCTTCTTTCCGCAGCCCTTACAGCCATGATCACAGGTATTACAGAGCCGTTGGAATTCACATTTTTATTTGTCGCACCGGCTCTGTATGGAATCCATTGTATTCTGGCAGGCTTTGCTTATATGCTGATGCATATGTTTGAAGTCGGTGTCGGTATGACATTTTCCGGGGGATTGATCGATCTGACGTTATTTGGTATCCTGCAGGGAAATGCAAAGACGAACTGGATCTGGATCGTCATTGTCGGTATCGGTTATTTTATCGTATATTATGTATTGTTCTATTATCTGATCCGACGGTTTGATCTGAAAACACCGGGCAGAGATAACAATGACGAAGTGAAATTATATCGTCGGAGTGATATGGATGCCAGAAAGCATGGAGAAAATGCCGGAGAGCAGGGATCAGACAATGACCGGAATACGGATGTTTTCCGGAATCACAGCCAACAGATGGAGACTTCCAGACTGATCTGTGAAGGACTCGGCGGCAAGGCCAATATATCGGATGTTGACTGCTGTGCAACCAGACTTCGTTGTACGGTATATGATGCAGCTCTTGTAAAGAAGATGTTCTCCGGGCAAGCGGAGCATCCGGCGTGGTGAAAAAAGGATATGGCGTACAGGTCATCTATGGCCCGAAGGTGTCTGTGATCAAATCCAATCTGGAAGATTATCTGGAGGGGTATGATGAGAAAGCGGTTATTGCAGTATCTATATTGAGTCCGGTTACAGGAGAGGTTTTTGAATTATCAAGTGTGCCGGATGAGGCATTTTCCAGTGGAATGATGGGCGATGGAATCGCTGTATTGCCAACGGATCCTGAAATAACCGCGCCTGTTGCCGGAACGATTGCCTTTGTCTTCGACACGAAAGCATGTCATAGGGCTGGTAACGGAACAGGGAATCGGTGTGATGATCCATATTGGAATCGATACGGTAAAGCTAAATGGCAAAGGCTTTGACGTACTGGTTGAGACCGGACAGATAGTGTCTGCCGGACAGCCGGTCATGCGGCTTGATCTTCCTTATCTGAAGAAGCATGCGCCATCCTTAATATCCCCTGTCATTATAACAGAACTCCCGGATGGCTATAAACTGCGTCCGGTAAAGACCGGAAATGTGAAGAACGGCGAGGAGATCCTGGTGGTGGAGAAGAACGAGAATAAATAGAAATGACAGAGGGATTTCCACTTGTGGAAATCCTTCTGTGAATATATTATAATAATAAATAGATTAAAGGCAACAAAGGCGGAAGGATAAATGGCAGAAGAAAAAAACTGGATGAACAGATGGAAAAGACAATACGGAATAATTACAGACGATTGACAGGCTGTCTGATCAACCGGAAAATGACGATCACAACCATGGAAAAGTATCACCTGCGGGCAGATTGCTTCCCTAATCACAGATACTGAAGGGGCATCTGCAATATTAAAAGGAGCATTTGTAACCTATTCCAACGAAGCAAAGATCATGCAGGGTGTTCCGGAAGCGGTGATAGAAACTTGTGGTGTCTATTCCAAAGAAACAGCGCGGGCAATGGCAGAAGCCTGTAAACAGGCATATCGTGCAGACATCGGAATTGGTATTACCGGTACAACGGGAAATATTGATCCAAACAATCAGGACAGCGTACCGGGAGAAGTATATTATGCAGTGGCTGTTTCTGACACGATCATCGATGGCTATTTCCAGATGGGAGAACAGGATTCCAGACTGTATTATAAACTTTATGCCGCGGAGAAGGTGGCAGAAACGCTTGGGGGATGCTTGGGGTTGAAATGGAAGCGGTTCTTGCCTGATGGTGTGACGAATATATTGTTGGAGAAATATACAAGATATGGGGGGATGAAAATATGAAAAAGAAATTAATGGGGTTGATTGTATGTTTAATAGGATTTGGAATGGGCTTCCTGTCCTTACTGTATTCCAATGAGACTGTGCGATCCCTTGAAGAATGTACACGAAAAGTAGTTAATCCAAGCATAAAAGATAAAAAGGACTGGATATTTTCCTCAATTGGGAATATAGGAATTGTGCTATTGATCGTTGCTGTAATAACAGCAATTGTGTTGGCGGTTATTCGTTTTTTGCTAACTCAAAATGTATGCAGTCGGCAATCACAATAGGACAGCTTGTAACAGATGCCATTTTATCGTTGTATATTACAGAGGTAATTATATATTACCGCAATCAGTTGCAGCAGGAACGTTTTTTTTTATACAACAATGGGAGATTCTGTACATATTGGAGTGTATATATTAGAATATGCGGTATTCTATATTTGTATATCCATCTTGTTCAACCGATCTGTTGAAAAAAATAATACGAAAGCCTAAAAAAAGGACTGCAGACTATCCATATGGCAGGTAAAAAGAATGAACAGGAATTTATGGAAATAAAGGAACTGGTACATAGGGAACATTTTAACGATTGTTATGGATATATGAAATATCGTGAGGAACCGTTGGCTTCGATGCAGTTTTATGTGATCAGTGAGATGAACTGGTCAGGGAATCAGGAAGTAGCACAGTGGAAGTATTATTCAAATGGTGACTTTATAGATCTGGATGATACAGAACTCAGAACCAAACTGCTGGTAGCAAAAAATGCTGAAAATATAAACTGGCAGTTATAAGATAAAGAAACGAGGGTAAAAAAGGATGAAAAAAAAAAAGCAGGATTTATAGTATTAAGTATGGCACTGGCAGGCAGCCTCATGGGATGCAGTTTTTCTCTTAATAAAGATGCGGATAACAGTGGCAAAAAACAGAGAAGACTGTGACAGAAGAAATGGAGAAAACAGATGCGGATACAGAAGCTGTAGGTTCTGATACGGAAACATCAGAGGAGGCTTCTTCTACAGCAGAAGCGGATGGAAAAGCAGCAGCTCTTCCGGAAGAAAAAGAAGTGGGATTTGGAACCGGCGAAATGCCGGAAGCATATTCAGATCACATGGTTGCTGATTCGAAAATGTCTGGAAAAGTGCAGACGAAAGATGGTGAGGTTGTATATCATTTACCATACATAGATTATGAGAGTACCGCCTGTGAAAATGTATATACACAGATAGAGAAGCTCGGAAATGATTATATGGCGAAAGCGGGAACCGAATATACAGATTGTATTGCTATCGGATATGAGTGGTCTGTTTATCAGGATTTGTTGTCGGTAGTTGTACGGGTGGATTTTGACGCAAATGAATACACAGATTTTTATGTATATACGATCGATCTTCGTAAAGATGTACTTCTTTCAAAGGATGATGTGCTGGCTTATCTGGATATTGATGAAGATTCATATGAAAAAAAAATGTTCAGGATGCAATGGACAGTTGTTTTACCAATACATATAAAAGATATGGAAGGAACGGGATTTTTCTGAAAGAAACCTATGACTGGACGGTTGCTTTATCCAATGTGCGGGATGCGGTACCTTATGTAGATGAGGATGGTGAGTTGTGCGTAGTTGGCAAGATATATTCTGTTGCAGGACCATCCTATTATCCACGTCAGTTAAGTGTGGATAATCTGGAGGATGAATGTGAATATAGCGGTAGAGCGTATGAGCCATTTTATTATAATCCAACATCAGAAGATGATTCTTCCGATGATTATATTCTTCCATATAGCGACAGTGAATATCTGACAGAGGATGATCTGGATGGATTAACACCGGATGAGATCCGTCTGGCATGTAATGAACTGTATGCCCGTCATGGAAGAAAGTTCAAAAGACGCCGATTATCAGGCATATTTCAATTCCAAAAGCTGGTATCATGGAACGGTCGAGCCGGATGATTCTGACGATACAGCAGTATTTAATAAATATGAACTGGCAAATCGGGATTTTATAATAGAGTATGAAAAGGAGGAGAAAGGGTATAAGTAGGAAAACGAACGAAAAGGTATCTCATTAAAGAGGGATGATATATAGTTATAGGATTAAGTGACAAAATAATATAAAATGTGAGGCAGCTCGATATGAACTCTGTCAATTGGATGGAGGGATGTCGGGCTGTTTTGTTTTTTGTCGAAAATGCAACGTAAAATGCGAATTTTGCAAGGAGCGGTTATGCCCGCTTGTTTTATGATAAACTAATAAATAGAATATTTGGAAAAAACAAAACTATAAATCTTTAGAAGTAAAATATTGTAGATGAAAGAAGGAAGCAATATATATGAAAAAATGTAAAAAAATAATTTTAATGTTTGGGATAATATGTGTTGTATTAGGATTTGTGGATATTAAAGTGTTGGCTAAAACTAATGCACAAAGAACAATAGGGAGCAATACGGAAGCGGTGCAGATAGGAAATGTAATTTACTATGTATGTAATACAACTGCAGATGGTACATCAGGAATTCGGACATATAATATTAGAACACACAAGAATACAGCTATTACAAAGAATATTAGGGTGTTTAGTAAAATAGAAAATTTAACATATGTGAATGGATATTTGTATTATATAACGTATGTTGTAGACGATTATCCGTACTATGAGGTAGCAAGAATTAATATTAAAACTAATAAAAAAGAAGTAGTACATAGAGAGATATCTAATTACTTTATAAATAACAATAAGATATATTATCTGAATAACATGGAATCACCTGGACGAATTACTCTGTACCAGAGTTCTTTGAATGGTAAAAAGAAAAAGAAAGATAGCTTCTTTTTTATATGAAAGGAAATTATATTTATGAATCATTTATCTCGGATGGAATAATTTATTATTCAACAAAATTTATTAGTGATAATAGGGAAAAAATATTATGCTATATCGGTAGATAAATTTAAACAAAAGTCTATCAGCAAGAAAAGTTTTTTTCAAACAATATAATACAACTAAAATATATACATCTAATAAAAAAAAATTATTATACCAGAATATTAGTGAAAGACAAAAAAGTTTTATGTCGAGAGAAAATAATTACCGTAATGCATATTCAGCATATGTGATAAAGGATAATGTCTATTATACAGATGACTGGTATAGAATTATTAAGAAAAAAACAAGTAGTGGAGAAAAATGCGTATTAAAGAAATATAAAAAATCATCATTCTTATGGTAATGAAACAACAACAATTATTCCTGTAGGTAATTTTTTTATCATTAAACATTTTTTTCAAAGATAGCAAGAATTATAAATATACATGGACATTAGTTAAAACAAATGGACAAAAAGTTAAAAAATTGTATGAATTGGAAAAGTATAAAAGCTAATGGCAATATAACGTAGGCAATTTCAAGTGAAAAAAGCTCTTTTATGTATATATTGTCATTAAAATTAATTATTTTATGAAAGTGTAGAAACAAAATCAAGCAGCTTGATTACAAAAAAGTGTATAAGGTCTAATATGCTGTTTTATAAGAACTAATTGGGAATTGTTTTTATAAATAAAGTGAAAGTATTTTTTGCAGAGTTATTAAATGAAGGGAGACGAATGTATATGAAAAATGCAAGAAAAGAAACACACCATATGATAAAGATATGGAAGAATGCCATTTGTATGTTAATGGCTGTTGTAATGATTATTGTTTATGTTCCAAATGATATGCTTGGAATACAAAAAACATAAGTAAGGTAGAGGCTGCAGTATCCTATAATGCAGATTCAGCAGCGAGTTATGCACTGACCTATACAGATGCTACCGGTGGTTATGGAACAGGAAACTATAATAAAGCATATAGTAATTTTGATGGGCATGATTGTGCCAATTTTGTATCGCAGTGTCTGGTAGCCGGAGGTTTAGCAACAGATGGCACATGGTATCCATATTCAAGAGCCTGGATAAGAGCAGATTATTTATTGGAATGGTTTAAAAGCAAATCCTGAGTTTAGTGGTCACATCGTGCGTAATCCATCAGCTTCTGAAGTAAAAAAGGTGATCCTTTATTCTATGTATGGGGAACTGAAGTTGCAGGTGCAGTGCCTAATGATGTAGATCATGCCGGTATTTGTACGGGAATAGACGGAAATGGTAATCCATTAGTTTCAGCACATACTAAAAATAGAAGAAATTACAGCGCATGGAGAATGGGAGCAGGTGCAGTATATGTTGTAAAATTACATGAGGTGTCATTAAACCAGACACCGGATAGTAGTGATTGGTATGAATCTATGTCCTCTATTGATACAGGGACAGGATTTTATGGAAATTTGATAAAAAATGATGGTTGGGCTTCGGTTGGAGCAACGGTTGATAATAATGTAGAAATAGTATCAGAATATGCAGGTAGTTATGCTGTATGGTATTTTGAGAGGCAATCAGATGGTAGTTATGTAATACGTAATTGTAGTGATTTAAATAAAGTATTGAGTGTGGAGGTATCTTCTACTGAGAGAGGGGCAAATGTACACTTATCTGATTATAGGAATGCCGATAATCAGAAATGGTATATTTATGGTCGTTGGAGTGGCGAATATTATATAAGACCAAAGAATTCAGATAAAGTGCTAGATGTTAAGTCTGGCAGTAATACTGTAGGAACAAATGTAGAAATATGGACTAAAAAATGAAACCAGCGCACAGCAATTTGCAATATATAAAGTACCGAGTGCACAGAGTTCTAATATTTCAGTGAGCGCAGGTGATTCAAAGACAAATACAACATTTTCGTGGAACAAGGCTGATAATTCCAATATATATTCATTAAGAATATTCACAGGAAGTGTTAGTAATTTACAAGAATATAAATCATTTTATAATCTTCGAGGTTTATCATATAATATTATATTGCCCGAGGGATATTATGAGGCATATGTAGATTATTGTAATGATTATAGTTTTATAAGGAGTATTAATACTGTAAAGTTTTTATGTGAGCAAACATGTGCATAGTTATTATATAAATGGTAAAATACAAGCCATTTGTCAGACTTGTGGTGAAAAAAAATCCTGCTTATAAGGGTTCTGATTCAGGATCGGCATCAATACCAACACATCTCCCTACGATTGATGTTAAGAAAACTTTTCATGTAACATTATCTGCTTCACGGTATATATTTAATGGAAAAAAGAAAACCCCGACGGTTGTTGTAGAAAATGGGAATGGAACGGTATTAAGAAAAAATAAAGATTACACAGTTTCTTATAGTATGGGACGTAAAAATATAGGCATATATAAAGTAAAGGTAATAGGCAAAGGTAGTTATGCGGGAACTATTATAAAAACAATTATCATACCACCAAAATGTACAAATATAAGTGTCAGGGGTGTGAAAGAGGGACTTTGGATATCCGGAAAGACTGTTAAAGGTGTAAGTGGATATCAAGTTCAATATGCATATAACAAAAAATTCACATCACACAAGAAAATTATTACACACAAGAAAAATATTTTTAAAATATCTCAATTGAAATCTAAAAAAACATATTATGTAAGAATGCGCACATATAAGGTGGTAAAGGATAAAAAGGTATATTCATCATGGAGTAAGATAAAACAGGTGAAAACGAAATAAAGATTTTATGGGAACGCAAAATTATTTTATTTAAGTGATCAAGTAAATGTTTTTACATAATAAATGAAGGGAGACGAATGTTTATGAAAAATGCAAGAAAAGAAACGCACCATATGATAAAGATATGGAAGAATGCCATTTGCATGTTAATGGCTGTTGCAATGATCGTTGCTTATATTCCAAATGATACATTTGGAATACAAAACATAAGCAAGGTAGAGGCTGCAGTATCCTATAATGCAGATTCAGCAGCGAGTTATGCACTGACCTATACAGATGCTACCGGTGGTTATGGAACAGGAAACTATAATAAAGCATATAGTAATTTTGATGGGCATGATTGTGCCAATTTTGTATCGCAGTGTCTGGTAGCCGGAGGGTTTAGCAACAGATGGCACATGGTCTCCATATTCAAGAGCCTGGATAAGAGCAGATTATTTATTGGAATGGTTTAAAGCAAATCCTGAGTTTAGTGGTCACATCGTGCGTAATCCATCAGCTTCTGAAGTAAAAAAAGGTGATCCTTTATTCTATGTATGGGGAACTGAAGTTGCAGGTGCAGTGCCTAATGATGTAGATCATGCCGGTATTTGTACGGGAATAGACGGAAATGGTAATCCATTAGTTTCAGCACATACTAAAAATAGAAGAAATTACAGCGCATGGAGAATGGGAGCAGGTGCAGTATATGTTGTAAAATTGCACGAGGTGTCATTAAATCAGACTGCGAGGGGTGAGATGACTATACCAACAATTACAACAAACAGAGATTGTTATGCTGTTGGTGAGACAATGAATATAACATGGGATAAAACCAGCAGTCAAAGTGACTTTCTTCATTATTGGTTGATTATTACGAATACAGATACTCAAAAGGGAATGTTTTGGTGGTGCAACAGGAGCAAATGGAGATGTAAATGCAAATAGCTATCAATTTACTATTCCGGAAGCTGGACATTATCGCATTAATATCTGGGCGGTTCCTTATAATGATAAAGAAAATCGACAAAAGATGACCGCAAAAACAGTGTGCACTTATGGCTATGATAGTGAAACTCAAAATCTAGGTAATGATTTTTTTATGCTACTATAATGAATACCGGAATAAAAAAAATATGTTACAGCTGATAGTGATGATAATGTAACGATCCGAACAGGTTCAAATCAAGCAAATCAGTTATGGCATTTTTATAAGACAAAGTAATGGTTCCTATGAGATCGTAAATTATGCATCAGGAAAAGCTCTTGATGACAGTAATTGGGGACAGACAAATGGAACTAATGTAGGTGTATACTCAAGAAATAATACGACAGCACAGCGATGGTTTATCAGAGGTACAGCAGGTGCATATTTCTTAAATGCTTCGTGTGGATCTGCAGTTCTGGATGTTGAAAGCTATGGATCATTAGATGGCACCAATGTGTGGTTGTATGAAAGAAATGATTCAGGTGCTCAGAAATTTACGATACAAAAGCAATCCATTAATTTAAGTAAATGTAGTGTGACAGGACTGGAAAGAATACAGGGCGGATTTAAATTGTCATGGCAGACAGTATCTGGTGCTACAAAATATGAAATTTACCGGAAAAAGCAGACCGATACAAATTATGCAAAGCTGACTACAGTTGCTGGTGGAAGCACAAATACATATAAGGATACAAATTGCGTGTCAGGCGTGACATATCAATATCTTGTGAGAGCTGTGAATAATTACACGACAGGTGCTTCTGAATACGGTGGATATGGATTATATCTTGACAGCACTAATGTATGGATAACAGCAGCTTTGACAAAGAAGATAAGTCTTTCCTGGAATGAAGTAAATGGAGCTAATGGATATTACGTTTATATGTATGATACAGCAAGTAAAAAATGGCAAAGAGTACTTGATGTAGCTGGAAAATCTACAACCTCCTGTACATTATCGGGATTAAAACAGAATACTACATATAATTTTTTTTAGTTAAGGCATATGGTACATGTACTTATAATAAGACTTCAATCCATACAAGTTATAACAGCAATGTTTTGACTGTTACAACAGCAGCGTATAATGGAATGAAAAAAAGACTTCCAAAGGCTGGTATTACTATAGAAATGGTGTAAAACAAACAAATTATACAGGTTTATTAAAGCGTACAAATGGTACATGGTGCTATATTAAAAATGGAAAATGGCAGTCGAAATTTACCGGAATTGTAAAAACATACGGATGGAAAATACTACTATGTATATAAGGGAAGAAAGAAAAAATAGTACAAAACTGGTAAAACATACAGATGGAAAATGGTGGTATGTAAAAAGGAAAGGTGTATGGCAGCCAAAATATAAAGGTATTGTTAAGAAATCAGGAAAGAAATACTATGTAGTTAAGGGCAAAAGAGTAACAAGACAGGTTATGTAACTGTCAAAGGCATACGTTATAGAGTAGTCAAAGGAAAAAGTACAATAAAAATTTGTTGTAGTGGATTGCAAAAGCAATAGTTTATTTTAATTAGTAGCCGCACATTTCAGTAATATATGGGTTAGGTATGTCATTGAGATGTGCGGCTATAAATATATTCAAATGAGGAAGTGAGAATTATAGTATGAAAAAAATATTCAAAATTGTCGTTGGAATAGTGTTGACAGTTTGTGTTTATATACAGACAGGATGTAGTCAGACAAATATATTCACAAATAGTAGTGAACAGAATATTACTACATATGTTGATACAAATACTGGAAAAAGAATTTGTTGTTATAGGAGATAAAGTAGCGGTCAATTTACCTGTGTCTGTAAAAACGTTTATAACAGAAGATGGAAATCAAAAAAGAATTACCTGAAGGTATAATGGAATATAATGAGAATGCTTTGCTTGTATATAGCACAGATACTAGTTATTCTTTAACAAAAAATGAATGGGGACAAATAGAAAAAAAGCTATACATATACTGCGGATAATCAGATATCATCCTGTAAATATCAAGATGAAGAATTACCTAAAGATATATATTATACATATAGTGAGGACACTAATGATTTAATGGAATATATTTATGTGTCAAATGAAGATATAACAGCAACATATACACTAGAGGGTAATACTGGTTTTATGGCTCAAGAATATACGGAACTTATTTATGATGAATATCATTATGAATTTAGAGACGATGGCCTAGTATCTCAAATAAAAAGAGAATTCAGAAAATTATGAGCAATGGGATTTTGTATATGATTCAATGGATAATCTTATTGGTGTAATAGAAGGAAATTTTAATGAAGGTCAGTATTCAGAAAAGTACAAATATAAGTTTGCTTATGATGAAAAAAAACTTATAAGTGCAATTAGATATAGATTAAAAAATGGAAATTTTGAGAAAGAATATGAAGAAAACAATTGAATATAATGAAAATGGAAAAATTTCTCATGTAGAAATAAGTTATTATTATAGTGAAAATGGAACGACAGATAGTTCCACATATGAATATGATGATAATAGATTGATAAAACTGAAAGATTCGGATGGTTTTGTTGTTAATATTGAATGGGAAAAAAATGAAGTTTCAAAAATTTACACATCTTCGGCAGAAATGCAAATATCATATAGGACATTTTTACATTGATATGTCAGAAATTGATAATTATTTGAGCAATTGCTACTATCAATATAGGGATGAAGCTTTTCAGAATACGTTGATTGTATGCGGGAGACAGATGACACCTCTTATAGATGGTTATGTAACGAAAATGGAAACGTATAGCGTGATGGGGTTTAGTTTAGAAGGAATAGTTTATGATATTTATAAACATGTACGACAAGATAATTTTTGGAGAAGATTAGATTATTGATTATATTACAGGAGAAAAACTATGCAGACAATTATTTTGGTTATAGGTTGTATTTGTACTCTTATTATTTTGGTTCATTTATATATGAGCGAAATAGATAAACATACTTTATTTAGGGTAAGTGAAAAAGTTTTATTAATTTGTATTTTGATTGCCACGGTATTTTTTGGTGTAATTCCAGAAATTGTTATGGTAACACATAAACAGCAGTATGATATAGCACAAGATTTACTGCATACATCAGGAAAAAGTATATGATGCAAACAAACATACCGTGGATATAGAAATTGAAGATGTAGGTCAGGTAGATATATTGTCGGTGGATAATTATTATAAAACAGATGACTATTATATTGTTTATTATGTACGGGTAGATGTAGAAGTCCCTCAGGGATATTTAAGAGGAGTTCCGGTAATTGTAGAAAAAAATATCTTTGGTACAGATACTATAGTTAAATGGGATTATAGTCTTGAGGATAAAATGTTTTATTATGAAAAATATGGGCAGGATGATTCGGATTCAGATTCTGAATATGAGAAAGATGCATTTGGTAATAGACATGATGTCAAATTTGAATTCACAAATGCTCCATCATATACAATTGGTGATTTGTTTAATTATATTGGAATATCTGCTCCACATGATATTGCAGAGGCAAGTGTTACTTCTATAACAAATAACTATGATGCATTAGAGTATTATATATTATGGAGAAGCAGAGATACCGGAAAAACAATGGATCGCTGGGTAAGGGCAGTATACGATAAAGAAACGGGAGAGTGGTATTTATGTAATGCTGAAAAGAAAGAATCAACTTTAAATAGTAAACTGGCAGGATATGCATCAGGAAGTGATGACACTTATGACAATGATTATACAGATGATTACAGGATTGTTGAAAGTGATACTTTCTTAGGATGGACAAAGGTAGAGCAATAAAAAGGAACAAGCGAGACGGGAATCTGTCTCGCTTGTTTTGTCGAAAAAGCAATGTAGAATGTCAGTTTTGCATGGGACGGTTTTTGAAGAAAATATATGATATTATTATTTTAAATTTACTGAGACATTATAGTAAAAAAATATATAGAGATGAGTGGGAGAAAAGATAAAATGGCTTATAATGTTATGGATTTAAAATGCCCTAATTGTGGATTCCCGATAAGTGTTGGACAAAAAGAATGTCCAGCAGGACATCCAATTAATATTACTTCTTTTAACAGTGTAAATTCTATGCCGAGTCCAATGGTAAATCGTTATATAAATTTTTATAAAAAAGAATTGGGTACTGATCCTGAAAATAAGGAGATTAATAAATCTATAGGAATATGTTTTTTGAAATTGCACTTATATGCTAAAGCGCTAGAAGCGTTTGATAAGGCTATGGTTGATAATTTTGATGATTCTGAAACATATTTTTATGCGGCTATATGCATTCTTGGTGGTAAGAAAGCATTTCTTAATCCAAGATCTAATATAGATAAAGCATTAGAATATATAGATGCAGCGTTAATGGTAGAACCAAGAGGAATCTATTACTATTTTATGGCTTATATAAAATATGATTATTTTTCGCGTAAGAGCTATATGACCTCACCAGATTATAGAGAATGTCTTAGTATGGCTATAGATGTTGGAGTGCCAGATGTTGATATTCAGATGTTGTATGACGTGTTGAACGTTAGTCGACCGGATTGTATGTAGAGGTGACGAGGAAGAATGATAAATAAGTATATAGAATTTGCGGGCTATATAGAAACGATTCATGAAAGCAGTAGTTCTGCTAATCCTGGTAGTTCATTCATTTTTATATTGCTGTATGCTTTAGTTTTTTAGGAATTATTATTATTATCATTATCAGAAATTCTGATTCTTTTTAAAAATGCAAAAATGGTTAAGCAATTATGTAAAGGTAAAAAAATTCAGAACAGTCTGAAGTTATTGCATATTTTCTTAGGGCAGGATGTGGTGCTAAGATTATTTCTAATGAGCAGTATTTGCAGATGGTAGATCGCAAAAAACAGAAATATGGATTCTGCAAAAATATGCATTAAACAAATTAGGGATTGATGAAGAACAGGTTAACGAAATCAGTCCAGTATGTTTTGAAGGATTTGATTATAAAAATGCGTATGTAAAAAAGACTATTAACGGAAAATGGATTAGTTCCAGATATGAGGTGACATGGATTTTTTTTAGTGATTCACAGGTGCATGTGTATAGTTGTGGATTTGATATGGATAAAGAAAATAAAAAGGAATCTACATCAGAATATTTTTACAAGGATGTAAATTCATTTTCTACAATATCAGAGGAAGAAGTTGGACAAAATAATATAACGGTGCCAACAGAAAAATTTGGTATGTATGGTGCTGGTATAAACTTTGAATGTGCATTGACGAATTGCGATAATGTAGTTCAATCCATAAATGGAATGAGACAAAAGCTACGTGAAAAAAAAATTACGGCCTTAAGGCTGATTATATAAAAAAATAAAAAAATAGCAAATGAAGAAGGAGAAAGAGATATGGGGAATAGTAATTATTATTTTAATTGTAGGAGGAATTATTTGGTACAAGCAGACTATAGGGTCTGATAATGCAAAAATGGTAAGAGAACTTACCCGTGGGAAAAATTCGTTACAAACAGATGTAATAACATATTTTAAACGTGAAGGATGCGGTGCAAAAACGATAACAGATGCACAATATTATGATATTGTAGCAAGTGAACGCTCACGTTACAATTCAATGCAGAAAGCACTTGATAAAATAGGACTGGATTCAGATGAGGTAAGGAAAATTCCACCAGTATATTTTGAAGGATTTCGAGGAGAAAATGCATATACTAAGCAAACTGCCAGTGGACGTTGGGTTAGTACTACTTTATGAAATAGCATGGCTTTTTTTTAGTGATTCGCAGTGGTGCATGTATATAGACGTAGATTTAATCTTTGATGATGATTATACAACGGAAAATCACGGATGAGTATTTTTATAAAGGATATTACAGCATTTACAACAATATCAGAAGAAGAAGTTGATAAAGATGGAAAGAGAATTCCAACAACTACATTTAGAATGAGAGGCAGGTATAGAGTTTGAATGTTCA
>VOFK01003864.1_pt1 | contig 100681 bp, 84 predicted proteins | sample 5384121 | NCBI WGS metagenome assembly VOFK01 (sample SAMN12384730, study PRJNA508395) | human gut metagenome | isolation source: healthy gut J | host: Homo sapiens
CGGAGAATTTTTATTTCGGTAGAATTCTTAGTGAACAACGCGTAGGCAACCTGCCCTTTTGGGCAGGGGACAACATTCCGAAAGGAGTGCTAATACCGGATGTGATCATCTTGCCGCATGGCAGGATGAAGAAAGATGGCCTCTACAAACAAGCTATCGCTAAAGGGATGGGCCTGCGTCTGATTAGCTAGTTGGTAGTGTAACGGACTACCAAGGCGATGATCAGTAGCCGGTCTGAGAGGATGAACGGCCACATTGGGACTGAGACACGGCCCAAACTCCTACGGGGAGGCAGCAGTGGGGGAATCTTCCGCAATGGACGAAAGTCTGACGGAGCAACGCCGCGTGAGTGATGAAGGATTTCGGTCTGTAAAGCTCTGTTGTTTATGACGAACGTGCAGTGTGTGAACAATGCATTGCAATGACGGTAGTAAACAGGAAGCCACGGCTAACTACGTGCCAGCAGCCGCGGTAATACGTAGGTGGCGAGCGTTGTCCGGATTTGTGGGCGTAAAGAGCGTAGGCGGCTTAATAAGTCGAGCGTGAAAATGCGGGCTCAACCCGTATGGCGCTGGAAACTGTTATCTAGAGTGCAGGGAGGAAGTGGGAATTCCTAGTGTAGCGGTGAAATGCGTAGAGATTGGGAGGAACACCAGTGGCGAAGGCGCCTTTCTGGACTGTAACTGACGTTGAGGCTGTGGAAAAGCCAGGGGAGCAAACAGGATTAGATACCCCTGGTAGTCACGCCGTAAACGATGAATACTAGTGGGGGGATCACCAGCTTTTGGTGCCGCCGCTAACAGTAATAAAGTATTCCGCCTGGGGGAGTACGGTCGCAAGATTAAACTCTCAAAGGAATTGACGGGGACCCGCACAAGCGGTGGAGCATGTGGTTTAATTCGACGCAACGCGAAGAACCTTACCAAGGCTTGACATTGATTGAACGCTCTAGAGATCCCTTTCCCTTCGGGGACAATCGGGAAAACAGGTGGTGCATGGTTGTCGTCAGCTCGTGTCGTGAGATGTTTGGGTTAAGTCCGCAACGAGCGCAACCCCTATCCTATGTTACCAGCAATAAAGTTGGGGACTCATGGGAGACTGCCAGGGACAACCTGGAGGAAGGTGGGGATGACGTCAAATCATCATGCCCCTTATGTCTTGGGCTACACGTACTACAATGGCGGAAACAGAGGGAAGCAAAACCGCGAGGCAGCCAAACTTTAAAACCGTCTCAGTTCGGATTGCAGGCTGCAACCCGCCTGCATGAAGCTGGAATCGCTAGTAATCGCGGATCAGCAATGCCTGCGGTGAATACGTTCGGGCCTTGTACACCGCCCGTCACACCACGAAAGTTGGTAACACCCGAAGCCGGTGAGGTAACCTATAAGGGAGGCAGCGGTCTAAGGTGGGGCCGATGATTGGGTGAAGTCGTAACAAGGTAACCGTATCGGAAGGTGCGGCTGGATCACCTCATTTAGTAAGGAATACAGATAGTCGACAAAAGATGATCTCGTAGACTTCAAATCGATAATTCGTTGTTTAATTTTTGAGAGACGTAGCTTGGAAAAATCAGCGGTTCGATTTGAAAACCATATAGAACATAAACAGTTTATTATGAAAATGATGCAAGTAGTAATAGACACAAACCTCAATCAAAATGCTATATTTGATGAGAAATGAAAAGAATCTAGGAACGTAAGTTTCTTAGCATGAAAAGTCAAGCTACTAAGGGCATACGGTGGATGCCCTGGGCGCCGGAGCCGATGAAGGACGTGATGGGCTGCGAAAAGCCACGGGGAACTGCAAGCATAGCATTGATCCGTGGATATCCGAATGGGAAACCGGCCATCGTCATGGATGGTCACCCGCAAGGAAGGAACCTGGGGAACTGAAACATCTAAGTACCGGAGGAAGAGAAATCAAAAATCGATGCCCACAGTAGCGGCGAGCGAAAGGGCAGAGCCCAAACCGAGAAGCTCCGGCTTTTCAGGGGTTGAGAGACCGGCAGAATCGAAGTCAGGCCTAGTTGAATTACCTGGAAAGGTAAGCGAGAGAGGGTAAAAGCCCCGTAGACGAAAGGCAGAGCAGAGGCCGAGATCCAGAGTACCACGAACACGAGGAATTTTTGTGGGAAGCCGGGGGACCACCCCTCAAGGCTAAAAAACTACTTGGCGACCGATAGCGCATAGTACCGTGAGGGAAAGGTGAAAAAAGAACCCCGGGGGGAGTGAAATAGTACCTGAAACCGTATGTCTACAAGCAGTCGAAGCGAAAGCGACGGCGTGCCTATTGAAGAATGAACCAACGAGTTATCTGCACTAGCGAGGTTAAAGTGGAAGACACGGAGCCGCAGCGAAAGCGAGTCTTAAGAGGGCGCTAGTTAGTGTAGGTAGACCCGAAACCGCAGTGATCTACCCATGTCCAGGTTGAAGCGCAGGTAAAATTGCGTGGAGGACCGAACCGGTGAGCGTTGAAAAGCTTTCGGATGAGATGTGGGTAGGGGTGAAATTCCAATCGAACGCGGAGATAGCTGGTTCTCCCGAAATAGCTTTTAGGGCTAGCCTGAGGTAGTAAGTATAGGCGGTAGAGCACTGATCGGGCTAGGGGCCGTAAAGGTTACCGAACCCTGTCAAACTCGAATGGATATACTGTAGAGCCTTGGAGTCAGACTACGAGTGATAAGATCCGTGGTCAAAAGGGAAACAGCCCAGACCACCAGCTAAGGTCCCCAATGTCGTACTAAGTGGAAAAGGATGTGGGGTTTCATAAACAACCAGGATGTTGGCTCAGAAGCAGCCACCATTTAAAGAGTGCGTAATAGCTCACTGGTCGAGTGACCTGCGCCGAAAATTTCCGGGGCTAAAGTACGAAACCGAAGCTGTGGCTGTATACGTAAAAGTATACGGGGTAGGGGGAGCGTTCCCATAGGGTAGAAGTCGAACTGGAAGGTTCGGTGGACTTGTGGGAAGTGAGAATGTTGGCATGAGTAGCGAAAAAGAAAGGTGAGAATCCTTTCCACCGAAAGCATAAAGATTCCTGAGCAACGATCGTCGTCTCAGGGTAAGTCGGGACCTAATCCGAGGCAGAGAGCGTAGGAGATGGACAACTGGTTGATATTCCAGTACCGGTAGTAATTGTTTGGGCAATGGAGTGACACAGAAGGGCAGGCAAGCATGCGAATGGAAGAGCATGTGTAAGCGTGTAGGGTGGTGCATAGGCAAATCCGTGCACTGAAAGCCTGAGGCGTGATGCGGAGTGAGCAGAGATGCGAGCGAAGTTGTTGACCCCACACTGTCGAGAAAAAGTTTCTAGTGAGAGAGCTACCGCCCGTACCGTAAACCGACACAGGTATGCGGGGAGAGAATCCTAAGGTGCGCGGGAGAACCCTCGTTAAGGAACTCGGCAAAATGTACCCGTAACTTCGGGATAAGGGTAGCCACTGTTGTGAAGTCCCATGCGGATGGAGCATAGAGTGGTCGCAGAGAAGAGGCCCAAGCGACTGTTTACCATAAACACAGGTGCCTGCTAAAGCGAAAGCTGACGTATAGGTGCTGACACCTGCCCAGTGCCGGAAGGTTAAGGAAGGATGTTCGGAGTAATCCAAAGCATTCGACTGAAGCCCCGGTGAACGGCGGCCGTAACTATAACGGTCCTAAGGTAGCGAAATTCCTTGTCGGGTAAGTTCCGACCCGCACGAAAGGTGTAACGATTTGGGCACTGTCTCAACGAGGGACCCGGTGAAATTGAAATACCTGTGAAGATGCAGGTTACCCGCGACTGGACAGAAAGACCCCATGGAGCTTTACTGCAACCTGATATTGGGTTTTGGTATATCATGTACAGGATAGGTGGGAGGCTTGGAAAGCTGGACGCTAGTCTGGCTGGAGCCGACGTTGGGATACCACCCTTGATGTATTGAAATTCTAACCGCGAGTAACGAAATCCGGGACAGTGTCAGGCGGGCAGTTTGACTGGGGCGGTCGCCTCCCGAAAGAGTAACGGAGGCGCCCGGGGTTCCCTCAGCGCGGCCGGAAATCGCGCGAAGAGTGTAAAGGCAGAAGGGAGCTTGACTGCGAGTCAAACACGACGAGCAGGTACGAAAGTAGGGCTTAGTGATCCGGTGGTACCGAGTGGAAGGGCCATCGCTCAACGGATAAAAGCTACCCTGGGGATAACAGGCTAATCTCTCCCAAGAGTCCATATCGACGGGGAGGTTTGGCACCTCGATGTCGGCTCATCACATCCTGGGGCTGAAGTCGGTCTCAAGGGTTGGGCTGTTCGCCCATTAAAGTGGTACGTGAGCTGGGTTCAGAACGTCGTGAGACAGTTCGGTCCCTATCCATCGCGGGCGCAAGAGATTTGAAGGGGGCTGCTCCTAGTACGAGAGGACCGGAGTGGACGAACCGCTGGTGTACCAATTATCCCGCCAGGGGTACAGTTGGGTAGCTACGTTCGGAAAGGATAAACGCTGAAAGCATCTAAGCGTGAAACCAGCCTTAAGATGAGATCTCTCATAGAGCAATCTAGTAAGACACCTTAAAGAAGATGAGGTTGATAGGTCGGGAGTGTAAGTACAGCAATGTATTGAGCGGACCGATACTAATATGTCGAGGGCTTGACTTAAGTGACGCCCTGATTGTGACGAGCGTAAGCGAAGTCAGAATTAGAGGTGGCGGAACTTATATCGAAAAAGCGACCTAAGGGGAGCGTTTTCGATGAAAGTGAATCGCCGAAAAGAAGTAAAAACACACAGCAAACTCAAAAGTTTGTACTCTTCTATATAGTTTTGAAGGCTTAAAGACCTTCAAGGATATCGTAAAATTTCTTCCCTGTTCAGTCAGGAATTTTGCGTTAGCCTGCGGCACTATTGTTAGCGTCGCAAAAGCTGCTCCTAAACAATAGGCGCAAGCGTCAATCCGGTGGCGATAGCTAAGGGGATCCACCTGTTCTCATCCCGAACACAGTAGTTAAGCCCTTAAACGTCGAAAGTACTTGGCTGGAAGCGGCCTGGGAGGATAGAAAGCTGCCGGTTAAAAAATAACCATACCATACGGTATGGTTATTTTTTTATGTTAGATAAATTTCTAATCTTTACTTGACGTTAGCCTACGCTAATAGTATACTATATGAAGATGAAGAATAGTGTTCTTAATAAGGAACAACACAAGGGGCTTTTAATCACTGTATTGTTTGTCTGTTTTTTGTTATAATATAAAGCAAGCTATGAATTTATTTAGGAGGATATTGCCATGAAAATGGAATTTACAAAGATGCACGGTACTGGTAACGATTATGTTTACGTCAACTGTATGGAACAGGAATTGCCTAATCCGGGCGCTATTTCCGAATATATCAGCCACAGACGTTTTGGTATTGGCAGTGATGGCCTGATCATGATTTGTAAATCTGACGTTGCGGATTTTAAAATGCGTATTTTTAACGCTGATGCTTCTGAAGCCAAGATGTGCGGTAATGGGAGCAGATGTATCGCCAAGTATGTTTATGATAAAGGTCTGACGGATAAAACAACTTTTACGCTGGAAACGCTCTCCGGTATCAAAACCATCGATGTATTTTTGGGTGAAGACGGTAAAGTGGCAGAAGCCAGTATCGATATGGGCGAGCCTATTTTTAAATGTGCCGACATCCCCATGATCAGCGATCACTTTATGTTTGTAGATCAGGGACTGGTGCTGGAAGAAGACGTTGTTTATAATGGTACGGCTATTTCTGTAGGCAATCCGCATTTCGTCACCTTTGTAGACGATGTAGATGCTTTGGATCTGGAAAAATTAGGGCCTAAATTTGAAAAACACAAATTATTTCCTGAAAACGTCAATACTGAATTTGTGCAGGTAATCGATAAAAATACCGTTAAATTCCGCGTCTGGGAACGCGGCAGCGGCGAAACCTGGGCCTGCGGCACCGGCGCGACAGCAGTTTGTGTTGCTACTATCATGTTGGGCCATGCAGGTAAAAAAGGTGAAGAATTAACAGTTATCGCCAAAGGCGGCACTCTGAAGCTTACCAATTTGGTCAATAACCATGTTATTTTAAGAGGCCCGGCTGTAACTGTATTTGAAGGCGTCATCGATATTCCCGATGAAGTCATTAATAAATAAAAAATATATTTTTAGTTTAATGGGGGACAAAAAATGGCTTTTGTAAATGACAACTATTGTAATTTGAAAGACAGCTACCTGTTTTCGCAGATCGCGCAAAAGGTTAATGCTTATGTAGCGGAACATCCTGAGAAAAAGGTTATTCGTATGGGTATCGGCGACGTTACCCTGCCTTTGGCGCCGGCCGTTATCGACGCGATGCAGAAAGCCGTTGCCGAAATGGGCGTAAAGGAAACTTTCCGTGGCTACGGACCGGAGCAGGGCTATGATTTCCTGCACGAAGCTATCGTAAAATATTATGCCGGCTTCGGCGTAACTTTGGCCAGCGATGAAATCTTTATCAGCGACGGCGCTAAAAGCGACTGCGGCAATATTACCGATATTTTCAGCAATGCGAATACGATCCTGATTCCTGATCCGGTCTATCCTGTATATCTGGACACCAATATCATGTGCGGCCGTAAAATAGTTTATATGGACGGCAAGCCGGAAAACAACTTCCTGCCAATGCCTGACGACAGCGTTAAAGCTGACATCATTTATCTTTGCTCGCCGAATAATCCTACCGGCGCTGTTTATACCAAAGAGCAGCTGGAGGCCTGGGTCGCTTATGCATTGAAAAACGACGCGGTCATCCTGTATGATGCCGCTTATGAAGCGTTCGTTGATGATCCTGCTATCCCGCGCAGTATTTTTGTCGTTGAAGATGCAAAAAAATGCGCTATCGAATTATGCTCCCTGTCCAAAACTGCCGGTTTTACCGGTACCCGCTGCGGTTATACCGTAGTGCCGCATGCTTTGGTACGTAAAACTGAAAGCGGTAAAGAGCTGGAACTGAATAAAATGTGGCTGCGCCGTCAGACTACCAAATTCAACGGTGTGCCCTATATCATCCAACGCGGCGCCGAAGCTGTGTTCAGTGAGCAGGGGCAAAAGGAATGCCGCGAAATGCTGGCTTTTTATAAAGAAAATGCCAGGATCATGGCCGAAGGCCTGCGCAGAAAAGGCATTAAATTCTACGGCGGGACCCATTCACCCTATATTTGGCTGCAATGCCCGCAGGGTATGTCTTCCTGGGAATTCTTTGATTTCCTGCTTGAAAAACTGGCTGTTGTCGGTACTCCCGGCGCCGGTTTTGGCGCTATGGGCGAAGGATACTTCCGCCTGTCCGCTTTTGGCAGCCGTGAAAACACTATCGAAGCAATGGAACGCATTGAAAAAGAACTGTAAGCAGAATAATAAAAACGCCTGGTTTTTAACCAGGCGTTTTTGCTTTTAAAACAGACCGTCAATTTTTAACAGCTTTGATACAGAACATCGGGACTGGGATATAGAAGATATCCTGTTCGGCATAAATACGGTCACCGACGCTCTGGTCGACAGAACAGGAACAGCTGCCTAAAGCCTTAAGTATTTCCAAGTCCCAGCGGGGACGCTCAAAGAGGCTGATTTCCAGCATATGGTAAATATTGTGGCACTCATTTAATAATTCTGCGGAAACATCGGCATGGGCATTGAGGGCAGGCAGTTTTTGCCGATGATGGTCCTTGGCATATTCCGCGTCATAATTCAGCAGGATACCTTTCGGAGCCAGCACACGGAGCCATTCGGCGTAAGCTGTTTCGGGATGGGGCAGGTTCCACATCAGATTTCTGGCAATAACGACGTCAAAGCTGCCGTCAGAAAAAGCCGTATGCTCGGCATCGGCAGTTTGAAAAGTACAGCTGCAGCCTTCTGCTGCCGCCAGCGTTTCCGCCTGAGCGATCATGGCAGGTGTCAGATCGATACCGGTGACTCGGTGACCTTCATTAGCCAGCAGAACGGAGAAAAAACCGGCGCCGCAGCCAACGTCAAGGATACGCAGCTGTTTTGCGGGGGGCAAATGCTGCACGATCTCGCGCTGCCACTGGCTGTATTTTTCACTGTGCAGCTCCTGACGGCGCAGTGCGGCAAAAGCGTCGGCCCTTTTCGTCCAGTAATTTTCAATATAGTTTTTGGTATCGCCGCTTGGAATAAGCGTTTTTTTAGATAAATCAGACATGATCTGCTCCTATTTTATCGCTGCAATCATAAACATGGGCGTTGAAGCGTAATTTATTTTTTCTACCGTCGACCAGACGCGCTGCCAGACAGAAACGTCAGTAGTAATGGAACGCATACGCAGCTTTTCCAAAGTGCGGATATCCCAATGCGGCCGTTGGATACCTGTCAGAGGTACCTGCAGGGCGATCGCCTCCATCGCGTCGATATCAGTGCTCAGATAATGGTCTTCAAGATCGTTTTGCCGCACATTGCGCCGATCCTGTTCGTATTGCTGTTTTAAGTCAGCGTCATACAGATAATTATACCAGTTGGCGTCAAAATTCAGAAGCAGCCCTCCGGGTTTCAATACATGACGCCAGTTGCCATAAGTCTGCTCCGGATCTTCCAGAACCCAGGTAAGATTGCGTGAAAGTACAACGTCAAAAGATTCTGCGGCAAAAGCCGGCTTCTGCGCGTCCATCAGGCGAAAATCAATAGCTTCCTGCCAAGACCCGGCATTACGTCGGGCTTCAGCCAGCATTGCCGGGGCAGCGTCGATAGCCGTTACTTTATAACCGGCTTCCGCCAGAATAACAGCAAAGAAACCGGGACCGGTGCCGGCGTCTAAAACAGTGATTTCCTGCGGCGCCCGGTTAGGATAAACCATCTGGATCTGTCTGCTGATTTCTCTGAGCCAGTTGCTGCGCTGACAGCCTGCCAGTTCTTCCTGATTGACCTGCGAATAACTGGGAGCCCGATCTGTCCAGTATTTTTTATTGACTTCAAATAATGCAGATGTCATAGCCTTCACCTATATTTTCGTAAGATTGAATGCTGCCGTTACCAGTTCGCGGGTGTAATGCTGCTGCGGTCGGGTGATGATATCCAGGGCAGGTCCGCTTTCAATGATCGTCCCGGACTGCATGATCAGGATTCGCTGGCAGATTTCCTGTACAAGAGTAATGTCGTGACTGATGAACAGCAGGCTCATTTTAGTTTCAGCCTGCAGCTTAAGCAGCAGCTGAATGATCTCTGCCTGGGTCTGTACGTCTAAAGCGCTGGTTATTTCATCGCAGATCAGCAGCCGCGGTTTGATACTGATTGCTCTGGCGATAGCGGCACGCTGACATTCGCCGCCGCTCAGCTGGTGCGGAAATTTTTCAGCATGCTGCGGTGTCAGGCCTGCTGCCAGCAGTAAAGCGATCGATCTTTCCTGGGCCGCAGCCTTAGTACAGCCGTAATTCAGCATTGGCAGCATGATCGAGCTGCCGATGCTTTTGCGGGGGTGAAAAGCCGCAGCGGCATTTTGAAAAACCAGCTGGACCTGACTGTAATAATTTTTTCGCAGTGCGGCATCGGCAAAGTCCAGCGGCTGGCCATTGAAGCTGACCGTACCGCTGTCGGCCGGCGTCAGTCCCATAAGCAGACGTGCCAGGGTGCTTTTGCCGCAGCCGCTTGTCCCAGCCAGCCCCAGACATTCGCCGGGAGCAACACTAAAGCTGACATTGCAGACAGCAGGCAGCGCGTTATGTTCACTGAAGAAAGTTTTACTGAGGCTGGCTGCCTCTAACAGGGCGCTCATAAAAGAAATTCCTTTCTGAAATGCGGTATAGCCTCGATCAGCTTACGGGTATAGTCATGCTGCGGCCGGTTGAGTATTGTTTGCGCCGGACCGCTTTCGATGATTTCGCCCTGCCGCAGTACGGCGATCGTATCAGCTATCTGGGCCAAAGCGCTGATGTTATGTGAAACAACGATCAGCGCAGTATGGTGGTCTGTTTTGAGCTGCAGCAGGTGCCGCAGTATTTTCTGCTGAGTCAGCAAATCAAGTCCAGAGGTCGGTTCGTCTGCCAGTAACAGCTTCGGCTTCAGCAAAAGTGCCATAGCGATACAGACCCGCTGGTTCATGCCGCCCGAAAGCTGAAACGGATAGCTGTTTAAAATGGCCTGAGGCTTAGAAAAATCGAGCCCGGCAAGCACCTGCGCGGCAGACTGCAGGCTGGCGGCCGTATCGAACTGTCCTTGTGCCTGCAGCATAGTGCAGATTTGCGAGCCGATCGTCTGTAGGGGATATAAAGATGCTGTAGGGTCCTGAAAAATCATGGACAGCTTCCTGCCGAGCAGACCGCTGCTGTTCAAACGGCCGCCGCTGAGCAGGCTGTGCCCCTGCCAGAGGATCTCGCCGCCGGTAATGACAGCGTTAGCAGGTAAAAGGCCGGTCAGCGTTTTTAATAGAGTGCTTTTGCCGCAGCCGGAGCTGCCGACGATGCCCAGGATCTCTCCCGGGCAGACAGTAAGCTGCACAGCTTTTAAAATTTCTTTAGCCCCATAGGCAAGGCTCAGGTTATTTATTTGCAGTAATGGCTGCTGTTTGTTCATAGTTGAACCCCTTAGACCTCAAGGTCGGAGGTGATTTCGTAATAATCGGAAGGATGGGCTGTAAAGCCCTTGATGTTGCTTTTCATCACAAAGGACATTTTCAGATGCGAAGCATAGATAAATGCGTTATCGTCTAAAAGCTGCTGGCTGATCTGGACTGCCAGCCTGCTGCGTGCTGCCGGGTCAAATTCGCCGCGCAGCTGCCGGGTCAGTTCTTCGACCCGTTCATTATGGTAGTGGCCGGAATTATAGGAAGAACTGTCCAGTACATGGGTCGTAAAATAATACTGCGGGTCGCCTGTAGGCGCAGCCACAAAAGCCTTGGCATAAATATCCCAATCCCCGCGTTTCAGAAAATCGTTATAGTTATCTGTCGCGTTGACTTCGGCTCTGATACCGACCTCCTTTAGAAAAGCCTGGGCCGCTTCGGCCAGTAAAGGCAGCTCCTGCCGGGACGTATAGGTGAGCCAGCGGACGGTAAGGTCCTGACCGTTTTTATCAACGTAGCCGTTACCGTCAGTGTCGGTCCAGCCGGCTTCCCGCAGCAGTTTTTTGGCCTGTTCGGCGTTATAAGCGTCCGTATGCACGGCATCGCCGCCGCAGGGCATATTGGCAGGGAAGGGACCGACAGCCGGCGTACCATTGCCATTCAAAAGCACGCTGGTAAATTTATCCTTGTCGATAGCCATAGCTATTGCCTTTCTAACGGCAGGCTCCTGTAATACCGGCGTCGTAAAATTCAGGCAGGCCTGAAAAACTCTGGAAGTATTGGCGGAAGCAACCTTAAATTTTGCATTGCCGGTAAATAAAGGCAGACTGGCATAGGGCAGGCCCTGTGTGGCATCGATCTCGCCGTTCTGCAGCGCCATCGTCAAAGTATCGCCGTCGGGAATACTGCGGACGATAACTTTATCTGTTTTCACCCTGCCGCCCCAGTACGCCGGATTTTTAGTCAAAACTATTTCCGTAGGCGTCAGGCTTTGGACGATATACGGGCCGGTGCCCGAGATTTTGACATCGTCGGCAGTGCCACGCTGCATATCGATGATGCAGCCGTAAGGATCGCATAAATAATTGATCAGCGCCGGCGCTTTTTCCTGAGACTTTATCGTAACGGTTTGTCCGTCAGCAGTGATTGAAGCCAGTTTTAAGTCGTCGGCAGCCCGTTTATGGCGCTTTACCAGATCCTCAAGGCAGGCTTTCACGGCGGCTCCGGTAAGTCTGGCGCCGCTGCTGAAATTTACGTCGTCGCGTAAAGTGATTTTAACAGTATGATCATCAAGAAATTCGTAGCCTGTTGCCAGCCAGGGCTGCGGCTGCATTGCTTCATTAAAGCGGAACAGCGTTTCGCCGACGCCGTAGCGCAGTGTTGACCAGCCCTTATAGGATTCGTGCGGGTCCATACCGGCGTTCTCCATAGCCACACCGTAAGCTGTGGTGCCGTAGCGGAAGACAGATTCTCCCGCCTTGTCAGGAGCTGCGGAAGGGCCGCAGCCGTTGAGCAGTAAAGCGGTAAGCAGCAGACCGCTGCCCAGTAAAGAAAGTTTCATCATAATAGCAATACCCCTCGCATAAAATTATTTAGGATTGAATTTAGGGTCAAGCTGATCACGTAAGCTGTCACCTAAAAGATTGAACAGACTGACCGTCACAAAAATCGCCGCGCCGGGTGCCAGGATCACCCACGGCGCCGTCTGCAGCATACTGCGGCTGCTGCTCATCATCGAACCCCACTCGGCTGCCGGAGGCTGGGCCCCCAGACCCAGAAAAGACAGGCCGGCAAGTTCCATCAGCATCGTGCCAAGATCAAGTGCCGACATTACCAGCAGCGGACTTAAAATAGAAGGGAGTAGATGCCGGAAAATTATTTCCGTGTCACTGCAGCCGCTCAAACGTGCCGCTTCGATATATGGCTGCTGCCGGACAGTCAGCGCCTGACTGCGGGCCAGGCGTGCATATTTGGGCCACGAGATGACGGCCAGCGCCAAAACAGCGTTTGTCATACCGCCGCCCAGGATACTGGCAACAGCAATGGCAAAAACAAGGCCGGGAAACGCTAAAAAAATATCGGACAGACGCATGATAAAATTATCCAGCTTCCCGCCATAGTAACCGCTCCAGAGCCCGGCGGCAGTACCGGTAGTAAAAATGATCCCCACTAAAGCCAGCGCAGAAAAAATGGAGCTTTGCCCGCCGACCAGCACACGCGAAAAAACGCAGCGTCCGTAACGGTCAGTCCCAAAGGGATATTCGGCGCTGGGAGCCTGCAAAGCCAGGTCAAGGTTTTGCAGATAAGGATCGTGAGGTACCCAGTAAGGCGCGCTGAGCGTGACCAGAAACAGCAGCACTGTCAGCAGAAGCAGCCAGCAGGTCTTATGCAGGCCGTGCGGCAGTATGTTTTTTGGCATCACCATCCACCGCCTTTAGTAAATTGCCGTGCCTGCGGCTCCAGCTGATGCAGCAGCAGATCGGTGACAAGATTGACACAGGTAAAAATGAGCGCGGTCCAGACCACGTAAGCCTGCACGACCGGGTAATCGCGCATCAAAATAGCGTCCATTGCCATTTTGCCGATCCCGTCGATCATAAAAATCATTTCAATAATTGCAGTTCCGCCTAACAGCGAGCCTACCGACAAGGAGAATAAAGTAATGAGCGTACTGCCAAGAGAACGCAGGATGAACCTGCGAAAAACAGTTGCTTTGGGAATACCGCGTACAAGAGCGCCGGCAACATAATCCCTGTTGATCTCCTCCAGGATATTACTGCGGATATGCCGGATATACTTGGCAGACATGGGAATTGCCAGCGCCAGCGCGGCGGCAGCAGCAGACCGCCGAACCCTGAGCCGCCGAGGACGGTAAAAAAGTTCAGTTTTAATGCAAAGCAGTAAAGCAGCAGCAAAGCGATAAAAAATCCCGGCAGTGAATTGCCCAGAAACGCGCAGCAGCGAATCAGATGATCGCAGCAGCGGTTATGCCTCAGCGCTGCCGCGATACCCAGCGGCACAGAAATGCAGGCGGTAAGCAGCAGGGCCAGTGCCGTCAAATAAAGCGTAGGCTGCAGCTTAGCTACAAAAAGCGCTGTTACAGGCGTGCCTGAAATATACGAACGTCCCATATCGCCGCTGCAGACAGCCAGCAGCCAGTCCAGATAACGTACCAGCAGCGGACGGTCGAGTCCCAGCTCGGCACGGGCCGCTGCTTTGACCGTTTCCGATACCGCCCCGGAGGCCTTATACATCATATCGACCGTATCGTCTGCCGGCAGCTGCATCAGCACAAACGTAAAAAAAGTGATGCCCAGCAGCACCGGCAGCAAAAGCAGAAAACGGTGTTTGATATAAACATTCATCGTGTCAGGCATCCTTTCTGAAAATAAAAACAGCTATGCAAAGTAAACCGCCCTTTCAGGAGCAGCTTAAGCCTTCATAGCTGTATCAATAATACTGTTGTTCAATAAGAATGAGGGCAGCTTCAACTGCCGGCGGCTGCTTCAGCAGCCTGATATTATTTTATCATATTTTAATACTTTAAGTTAACTTCAAGTCAAGCTTTCAAAGAAAAAATTTACAAAAAAGTTTTTTCTTTGTGAGATTTTTGTAGAATCACAAAACTTTCCTTGAAGCTATACCAAGGTAGATGTATAATAGTAAAGAATCAAATTGACCCTAATATTCAAAGAGAGCCGGAGGTAATTATTAATGAAAAAAATTCTTTTAATGCTGACAATGGTCTTAGTGCTTGGTTTCAGTGCTATCTGCAGTGCCAGCAACGGTAAAGTGCTTGACGCTGAAGAAGCCATGGTCAACAAGTTTTTGGCAGCTTCCAATTATTCTGCCGTAACTTCCATGATGACTGACGGTATGAAAAAAGACTTTACAGAAGAAGTTTTTAAAAATTTCAAAGAGCAGATGGATAAAAACTTTGGCGCTGTCAGTGAAAAACGTTTAGTAGTGATAGAAAAAGGCGCCGATGCTGATATTTTAAGATACAGCATGAAATTTGCCAAACAGCCCGAAGCAATGATGAGCTTCCTGTTTGCAGTCAAAAACGAAAAACCTTTATTAGGTGATTTCGGTATTGCTCTGCCGCAAAAAGAAGAAAATAAAGAAGCCGCTAAATAAAACGGCGTAAAAAAAGGACTGCCAAACGGCAGTCCTTTTGTATTTTTATAGCAGCCCGCGCAGTTTGTCCAGCGCTTTTAATCGGTGCTTGGTGACATTGCGTACACTGCAGCCTAAACGTTTTGCTGCTTCGGAAGGTTTCAGCTCCTGTGCGAACAGCAGCATCATCACCTGCCGCTGGGCGGGGTTCAGCTGACGCAGAGCTTCCTGCAGATCCAGCGACAGTAAAAGCCGGGCCAGCTCGTCCAGGCTGCCGTCAGCATCACGGCAGGCCTCCAGCAGTTCGGTCCCGGCGGCGCTTTCAGTATCTACCTGCGCTTCGTTTTCCCAGATCTGACCCTGCTTCTGCATGGCGTCAAAAAGGGCAAAATGCACCTTACAGCGCGCCAGCCCTGGCCAGTTGGCAAAATCGGCGCCGTCATATTTCAAAATCAGTTCGATCAGGGCCAGCACGGCGATACCTTCGGCATCTTTACCCAGCGACCGGTAAAACATTTCGCGGTGGGCCTCGCTTTTTAAAAGCGGGCTGAAATCTTCGCATAGCTGCAGCAGTGCCTGTCTGTCGCCGCTTTGCGCGGCGGTTATCAGCAGCTGCAGGCGGCTGGGAGGTTTCTGGTCGTTTGTATTGTTTGGAGTATTAATATTTTTTATGATGATCAAATCCCTTGGTTTTATGATGGCAGGCCATACTGTAAAGCGTTATGCATAACAGTTGCTAGTGTACGCCTGTTTTTTAAAAAAGTAAATAGCAAAATATCCCTTCCAGCCTGTTAGCCCCTATCTCTAAGATAGGGGCTAAATTTTTTTGCGGCTGGCCGTTGGGGTGCAGGATAAGCAGGAAAAAATTAGATACCGGGTCTTAGCAGAAAGAGCTTTTGCTGCGTTTGGTAAAACAGCAAAAGTAAGATACCGCCTTTAAGGGTCGTAAAGCAGAAACCTGAAAAATTTTAAAAAAATTTTTCCATCGCTTGCCCAACCTTTGAAACCAAGCCGCCAAGCCGTTTACATAGGCCGGCGGCGCCAAGTGTATCGCGGCGCGGGAGTAAATTGTGCAAAATATCCCTCGCGCGTCTTGTGGGGGGGGTACACAAGTACTATAATAACAAAAGATATAGCTACAAAAAATAAATTTAGTTAAATACCTCAAAAACAATGAATATAGTTTAGTAAAAATTGTAAAAATTAAAAAATATTGTCGTGGAGGTGAACGATGTACTCGGAAGTCGATTTTACTAAAATCGGTATCGCCATTAAAATGCTGCGGGCCCGTAAACATATCTCGCAGAGATATCTGGCCGAACTGATCGGCATCAGCCAGACACATATGAGTAATATTGAAAGCGGGCGTGTGCAGGTCAATCTGCGCCTGATGGCAAAAATGGCTGATGTTTTTGACTGTCTGCTGGATGATTTTTTTCGCCCTCCCGAGCATTTGCGCGGGCAGGGAGGCGATTTGCCATACAGCGAAGAAGATTTGGTGCTGATCATAAAATTGCTGCAGCTGCTGGGTAAAAAAAAGTAAAGGCAAAACAGGACTGATGGGAAAGCAAGGGAGATGGACGAAGTGAGTAAAAGGGAGATACGTGCCAAAAGACTGGTGGCGGCAGTACTGCTGGCGATCAGTGTGCAGATGTGGTCTGCGCCGCCGCTGTGGGCGGCGGAAGCGTCAGTGCAGGCGGAAACGTCGGCGGCCGGGGAAGCAAAAGAAACAAAAGAAACAAAGAACGCAAAAGCAGCGGACAGCGAAACCGGCGGTGAAGCGGACGCCGGGGAAGAAGAAACTGTCGTTGTGCCGGTCATCGGCTACAGTACGCGCTCGGCCGCAGGCAGCGACTACGGCGTCATGCCGCTGGCTGATATGGCTGTTGACGGCGCGCTGACAGGGGTAACCGGTATCAACGATGCAAAATTTTACGCAGATACTCATGATTTGCTTTTGGGATATGATGCTAAATCTCAAGGTACAGGTACTGTTGCTCTTGGGTCTGATGCTAACGCTGGCGGTCAATATAGCACGGCAATAGGTGCTAGTGCAAGTGCGACGGCTGAGAATAGTAGTGCGCTGGGGATGTATGCCAGAGCTGGATTTAAAGATAGTGTTGCGATTGGATTTAGTTCTAATGCGACGGCTGACAATATGGTAAGTTTTGGCGTCACTGAAAATGGGGGTAGCACTTGGACTACCCGCCGCAGTTTAGAGGGTATTGCTAATATCGATATGCACGGTGCTTTGACAGGTGTAACCGGCATCAACAATGTTACTTTTATACTGGATGAAGAAAATAGTAGAGTGGGAATTGGTAATGTTGATCTTCCTGAGGATGCGTACAATGGCATTGCAATAGGTGCGAATACTACCGTAACTGCTAGTTACGGTATTGCAATTGGTGGTGCATCTAGTGCTCTTGGAGAAAATAGTATTGCCATTGGTAGTGATGCTTTTGCAAAGGCAGCAAATGGTATCTCTTTAGGTGAGTATGCAAAAGTTGGCGAGGAACATACTGGCAGCGTCGCTATCGGTTCCCGTAGTACTACAACAGCTGCTAATCAGGTGTCTTTCGGACAATGGAGTAGTACAAAAAATGAATGGACGAACCGCCGCAGCCTGGCAGGTATCAGCGACATCGAAATGCACGGCAACATCAGTCTGGGCGGCGGGTGGAATGATAGCCTTTACGAAAGCAATGGCAAAGGCGAGTTGAACGGCGTCACCAGTATCAACGGTCTTAATTTTTTGACATTTCCAGATGATGGCAGTATGGGGTTGGGCGTTGAGCCTTATCGTGGTGACCATGCTACAGCGTTTGGTTATGGGACAGCGTTCAGTGACTTTTCTGTGGTAGTTGGCAGTGATGCTAAAGCCGAAGATACATCTGGTGTAGCAGTTGGTTATATGGCAAACACCCGGGGCGGTGCTGTTGCTGTTGGTTTTCAGGCTGAGGCAATGGGCAGCGGCAGTGTTGCTTTAGGCTCTGCTGCCAGCGTAAATGATGACGCAGAGGGCGGTATTGCTTTTGGTTTTACGGCAACTGTAGAACATAAAAACAGCGTCGCTGTTGGTGCCTATAGTTCTACGACAGCGGAAAATCAGGTGGCTTTCGGTACAGGCGAAGTTACAACCGTCGATGGAAAAGAAGTAGTCAGCTGGTCTGACCGCCGCAGCCTGGCAGGTATCAGCGATATCGATATGGCTGGTACTATCAATCTGGGCGGCACGTGGACGAGGAATGCAACTTCTGATGAGTACGAAAGCAATGGCAAAGGCAAGCTGACCGGTCTTACTAGTATCAACGATACGGAGGTTTTTATTGGTAACGATGGTGATGCTCTTGTTGTAAATATCGGTGCTTATCTTGGTCCTAATGCCATGGGTACTATCAGCTTAGGAGAAGGTAATTATGTTGACGGATCTTATGCTATTTCTCTTGGTTATAATGTCACTACAGAGGGGAGTTATTCTGTCTCAATTGGTGCTGTGTCTTCGGCTACTAAAGATCATAGTACAGCCTTAGGTGGTGATGCCTATGCAGAGGGTGTAGGCTCAACGGCGATCGGTTATCATAGTAGAATTGAAGGGGAAAACAGTACTGCTCTGGGTGCTAATTCTACTGTTGCAGCAGAACATACTAACAGCGTTGCTATCGGTTCAGAGAGTGCAACCAGTGCTGCCAATCAGGTATCCTTCGGACACAAAGCCGGAGATAAAGAGAGTACCGGCGGCAGCGCTACCTATGACACAGACCTGTTCCGCAGCCTGACAAATATTTCCGACATCGAAATGCACGGCAATATCAGCCTGGGCGGCGTGTTGGACTGGGATGATGAAAAGGAGGTTTATAAATCCAACAATCAAGGCGCGCTGACAGGTGTTACCAGTATCAATGGTCTTAATTTTTTAACAAATGAAGATGAAAGTATAGGTATTGGTGTTGTTTCTTATCTGGGTGACCATACTATAGCATTTGGTTTTGGTACAAAGAGCAGTGACTTTTCTGTAGTAGTTGGTAGCAATGCTGAAGCCGCAGATATATGTGCTGTAGCAGTTGGTGATGTTGCAATAGCTCACAACAACGCTACTGCTGTTGGTTTTTCTGCCCAGGCATTGAGCACGAATAGTGTTGTCTTTGGTGGGTATTCCAGTGTAACGAAAGCCGGAGAAGATGGTACTGCTTTGGGAACCCGTACTATAGTAGCACATTCAAACAGCGTTGCTGTTGGTGCGGCGAGTGTGACCAGTGCTGCCGATCAGGTAAACTTCGGACACAAAGCCGGAGATGAAAATGCATTTGGCGGTACATATGGTACAGATATGTTCCGCAGTCTGGCAGGCATCAGCGACATTGAAATGCACGGCGCTTTGACAGGCGTTACAGGTATCGACGGTGTAACCGTCAGCGGCACGGATGCCAGCACGGGGCTGACCGTGGGCGGCAATGCCGTGATCGGCAAGACTAATACACCGTTCAGCAGTACGGGTTTTGCAGTCGATAAAGAAGGCGCTGTGACCGCCAAAACTGTCAATGGTGCAACGATAAAAGGAACTGGTTTCAACGGCGTAACGCTTAGTACGGACGGCAAAGTCAACGGCGCGGCTATCACCAGCAACAGCTTTAACGGTGTGACGCTGGAAAAAGACGCCAGCAGTCACTATAAAGTGGGCGGCGTCGACGTAACGAAAATGCAGACCGACGTTGCAGGCAAAGCAGATGCGGCGACAGTAACGGCTCTGGATACAAGGGTCGGCAAGTCGGAAACGGATATCGGCACCTTAAAGACAACAGTCGGCGACAGCAGTAAAGGCTTGGTCAAAGATACTGCCGACTTGAAAGCGGCGGTCGGTGACAGCAGTAAGGGTTTGGTGAAACAGGTAAGTGATGTCGATACTGCTTATAAAGCGGCAGATACTGTTCTGCAGGGCAGGGCAAAGACACTGGAGGACAAAACGGCAGGCATCAGCCGTAGCGTCAGTACTACTACACTGGAAACAAACACCAGTGTCAGCAGCAGCGGTATAACAACGAATGAAGCAACGGTCAGCGGTGCGACAGCTACAACGCTGGAAAACGGCAAGCTGACGGTGGGCGCAGCCACAGTACAGAATACGGGTTTTGCAGTGGGCAGCAGCAGTTTGAATAATGGCAGTCTGACGGTAGACGGTAATAATAAACTGACGACAGTAGGACTGACGGCCAGTAAAGTAACTGTAGGAGCTGTAACAGTGAGCGGCGGCAAAGTGAGCGGACTGACGGACGCGGCTTTGAGTGCTGTCAGTACGGAAGCTGTAACAGGCAAGCAGCTGAACGCGACCAATACGACGGTCAGTGCTTTGGATACTGCTTATCAGGCAGCGGATACGCAGATACGGACTGATTTTGCGGCAGCGGATACGACTTTGCAAAATAATATCGATGCAAAAGTGGCACAGACTGCCTATGATACGAAAATGAGCGCTTTGGACAGCGCCGATAATACTTTGAGCGGCAGAGCTACAGCTTTGGAAACAAAGACTGCAAAATTCAATACTGCCGGCGATAACCTGACGGGTATGGCGAATATTACCAGTACGGCGGCGACTTTGGGCGGCGTTGGCTTTGCTTCTGCGGGCGTTATGACAGGAGTTGCCAGCATCGACGGTATTGCTATCGACGCCAGCCGAAACCTGTCCAAGGCCGGCACTTATAACGGCGTGACAGTTGCGGTGGCAGGTATCAGCGGCACCAGTGTATTTAACGGTGCTGCGATAACCAATAACAGCTTCAACGGCGTGACATTGGAAAAAGGCGCCGACAATCACTATAAAGTGGGCGGCGTGGATGTGAGCGCGCTGAAAACTACTGTTGACAGCATCAGTGCTGACGGCGTTGGCACTGCCGATACGGCAGGTATCAAACGTGATACGACAGGTACGGCGACTACCAGTATCGAAACCAACACCAAGATCAGCAGCAGCGGTATAACAACGAATAAAGCAACGGTCAGCGGTGCGACAGCTACAACGCTGGAAAACGGCAAGCTGACGGTGGGCGCAGCTACAGTGCAGAATACAGGTTTTGCAGTGGGCAGCAGCAGTTTGAATAATGGCAGTCTGACGGTAGACGGTAATAATAAACTGACGACGGCAGGACTGACGGCCAGTAAAGTAACTGTAGGCGCTGTAACAGTGAGCGGCGGCAAAGTGAGCGGACTGACGGACGCGGCTTTGAGTGCTGTCAGTACGGAAGCTGTAACAGGCAAGCAGCTGAACGCGACCAATACGACGGTCAGTGCTTTGGATACTGCTTATCAGGCAGCGGATACGCAGATACGGACTGATTTTGCGGCAGCGGATACGACTTTGCAAAATAATATCGATGCAAAAGTGGCACAGACTGCCTATGATACGAAAATGAGCGATTTGGACAGCGCCGATACTGCTTTAGGCAGCAGGGCAGCAGCTTTGGAAACGGCGGTCAATGACAGCACTACAGGGTTGGCGGCAGTCAATACCAAAGTAGGCGCTTTGGACACTGCTTATCAGGCAGCGGATACGCAGATACGGACTGATTTTGCGGCAGCAGATACGGCTTTAAAAACAGAGCTGAATACTGCCATTGATGAAAAAGCTAAGAAAGCGACCGATTTAGCAGGTTATGGTATTACCGACGCTTATACAAAAACTGCTGCTGATGAAAAAATAACTGCGGCAACTGCCGATATGGCAACTAAACGCAGGTAACGGCAGATATCGGAATAGCTAAAACAGCGCTTGAAAGCGCTTATCAGGCAGCAGATACGGCTTTGAGCGACAGAGCGGCAGCTTTGGAAACAGCCGCTACAGGTATGAGTTATGACGCTGGCAAGAATACTACCACCTTTACTGGCGGCGTGACGGCGACTGTACTGACGGCAGGAGAGTTTAAAGTCGGCGCGACAGGCTTCGGCTTTGGCAGTGACGGCGCTTTAACGGCTAAAACTGTCAACGGTATAGAGATCAAAAAAGACGAATCAAAAGTAATGGTAGGCGGCATCGACCTGACGGCGCTGAGCAATGGTGATGTAGTTACCGATAATACCAAAGGCATCGGCCGGAATCAGGATACGGCAACGACTACTATCGAAACGAATACGGCGATCAGCAGCAGCGGCATCACTACTAATGCTGTAACTGCCAGCGGTACGGTAAAAGCAGGTGAATTTGTAGAAGGAAGCCAAAAACTTTCTGATAAATATGCCGCTAAAACAGCGCTGGCTGATTATACGACTACTACAGATATGAATACGAAGTTCGCTGATTACGCAACTACTACAGCAGTAGACACCAAACTTGCTGATTACGCTAAGAGCGACAGCGTTTACAGCAAAGCAGCGGCGGATACGGCCTTTGCTAAAGCAGGTGACGTCGATACTTTAAAAACAACAGTTGGTGACACTGATGGCGGTCTGGTAAAAGATGTTAAGGACCTGCAAAGCGGCAAGGCAGATAATGCGACTACGCTTGCCGGTTACGGCATTACTGACGCGTATACGCAAACCGAAATCAATGAGAAGATCGTTGAAGCAACGAAGGATCTGGCGACCAGCGCGACCGTAACAGATATTCAAAGCGGGCTGGATGAAGTGACTGGCAAAACGGCAGGGCTGAGTTATGATACTGCTTCCGGAAGCAGTAAGTTCAGCGGCAGCGTGGTTATTGGCAATGAGGGTGCTAAAACCCATACTCAAATCACAGATGATGCGATTATTTTCGGTGAGGGCACTGATAAGCAGGTCACAGTAGATGCCAGCGGTATCCACGTAGGTAAAAAAGCGGCCGGCGGCATTGCTTTATATGCCGATGCTGACGGTACGCATATCGATCACACCAGTCTGGTAACAGGCTCGGTAACGGCGGACAATCTGAACGGAGTCGCTATCAGCGGCAACGCAATTGACGGTTTGAGTGTAGGCGGCGTCAGTATCAAAGCATTGTCGGAACGTCTGGACAGCCTGGAACAGGATGGCGTGGCTACCGCCGACATGGGCGGCATCAAACGCACTGACGTTGTAGAAAACAGTGGCAAAACAATAATCGAAGACACAACCAGTTTTACTAAAGACGGCTTGAAAACAGCGAACCTGGAAGCGGCGACGGCTGCTCTCGGCGGCGTGAATTTTGCCGCAGGCGCAGTGACAGGCGTCAGCAGTATCAACGGCGTTGTTTTTGGCAGTGATGGTAAAATCGGCGGCGTGAGCCTGAGCGGCGGTAAAGTGGACGGCGTGGACGTTGGCTGGCTGGATCAGCGGGTAAAAACAGCTCGGTCGTCAACGACACCGACGGCTTTATTACGGATAAAGGACTGTATATCGGCGTCAGCAGCAGCAGCGATACCAGCACAGCCAAATTCAGCGTTGCCCCTAACGGCAACCTGAGCAGCAAAGCTGGCGACTACGGTTTCAGCAATACCTCGGCAGACGGCGCCAAATTTACCCACAGCGGTGATACGGCTTACGGCACAGGCAGTCAGCTGGATACTACGATCCAGGGCAATAAGGTGACTACCGGCAGGATAGATACGGACGAGTTATACGTAGACGGTAATAAGGTAACTGTAGCCGGAGGTACTATTGACAAGACTGACGCCGTAAACAACCATTTGAGCGGTGCTGATGCCGACGGGAATACAGTGACTAATGACTTTAAGACCAGTGCTTTGAACGGAACGACACAGGCGGCTGAGAAAACCTCGGCTGACGGTAAGGAAAGCACCAAGACCGTCAATAATACCTCGGCAGGTGGTACCGGCGTGACGACCAGCAAAACCACGACCGACAGCAAAGACAATGTGACGGTGAAGGAAAGCAGCTTCGGCACGAATGAAAAAGGCATGACGCTGAGCACAAGCAATAAGGTAACTGACAAAGACGGAAAGGTTACTAAAGACACCAGCGGCACGACCACGATGACAGGCGACAGTATCAGCGTCAGCAAAACAACGACGACTACGGAAAAAGACGCTGACGGCAACGAGAAAGAAGTCACCAAGACCAGCGGCACCACGATCGGCAGCGGCGAAGTTACCTTGAAACGCGAGGACGGCAGCACGATAGAAGTAGGCAGCGCCATTGAAGGTATGCAGAGTGATATGCGAGAGCTGGACGGCAGGGTCAACCGTATGGGAGTGGAGATCAAGGAAGTGGGCGCACTGAGCGCCGCTTTGGCAGGTCTGCATCCGCAGCCTGAAAACGCCAACAGCCGTGCGGATTTCGCAATGGCGATGGGCAGTTATGAGGGCAAGCAGGCACTGGCAGTAGGCGGGTTCTATCGCCCTGACAAACGGACGATGCTGAGTATCGGGGCATCGACGACCAGCAGCAAGCATATGATGAATATGGGTATCAGCATAGCGCTGGACAGGCTGCCGGAAGCAGAGCGCAGGGCGAAGGAAGCGGCCAAAGCTGCTGGCGTTGAGCAGGAAACACTGAACATGGTGCTGGAGCGTCTGGCGGCTTTGGAGCAGGATAACAGGCGTTTGCAGGCTGATAATGAAAAGCGTGATGTTGCCTATGAGAAACTGGCTGCTGATTATACGCAGCTGAAAGAAAAATATATAGAAGAAACTGCTGACAGGCAGCAGCCTGAACAAGCTGAGGCTGAAGAATAAATGTTGGGGGTTGGATGGTAATGAAAAAGACAGTAATCTTATTGATATTAACTCTGATGATGGTGGTGAGTGGTATGTGTTATGCGGCAGGAGATGGCAGTGACTTGAACAGGCAGCAGAAGGTGGCCGATAAGTTTATGGCAGTACTCAGCGGCGATGCTGCGGCTGTGACGCAGCTGCAGGTAGATATGGTGCCGGAGCTGGCAGAGAAGATGACGGCGGCTAATTTTGCCGCTTTGCAAAAGCAGCTGAAGGAACAGTTTGGTATTCAGAAATCGGTGCGTTTTGCGGTTTATGAGCGGTTCGACCAGGGCGACCGCCTGACGTATCTTGTAGGCTTCAGCAGGCAGCAGGCTGTGCGCGCGGTATATGGTTTCGATAAAAACGGTAAGCTGAGCGAATTCGTTTTTGTACCGTTGGAAGTAAAGGCGGTACAGAAATAAAAATCAATAAAACCCAATAAAAAAGGCCGGACTGTTAAGTCCGGCCTTTTTATATAGATAAGGTCTGTTACCAGGTGAACCAGGTATAGATGCTGAATACTGTCAGCAGCATGACTTCTAAAATAAACATCGGTTTGAGGGTCTTGAAGAAGTCGGCTTTAAAATAATCCAGGGTGACGATAAAACACATATGTGTCGGCGTCAGCATTTGTCCGGCTACGCCGAAGGCCATGGCCACGCCTGCCAGGTTCAGGTCGCCGGGCGACAGGGCTGCTACTATAGGCATAACGATCGCTACATGACCCTGTGACAGACCTGTCAGGATGCCGATAATAAAGGAGATAGCTGCGATAATGACAGGTACGGGCAGCGGTGAGGCTTTAAAATCTTCCACGATGGTATGCAGAACGTTGGTATCGGTCAGGATCTGGATAAAATAGAGGATGCACAAAACGTTCATCAGCATTTTCCAGTCGCAGGCGCCGGTAAAAACTTCTTTGATGTTCAGGACGCGGCTTGTCATACGCAGGACCGGGATCATGGCGAAGGTGACCAGAGCCATAGCGGTGGAGGCGTTAAGGTCGCAGAAAACTACCAGCAGGAAGTTGATTACGACCGGGGAAAGCGACAGTACCAGGTTCATAATGTCCTGACGGCGTTCGGCCGGATCGACATCTACATTGCTGTTAGCGGGCATATCCAGCGCCGGATGAGCACCAGCCAGCCCAGGGCAAATGCCAGCAGTGTCAGCCAGCACAGGTGGGCGATAAAGTCGCTGAAGGCAACGCCGGCGATGCTGCAGGCCATGATCATGCCGGGTATGATGGGACTGGAAAATTCAAAGATATGCCGGAACCAGAAATTGATGGCGGCTTTATGTTCTTTGGTAAGGTCTGTATTGCGGCTGGCCGCTTCGACGATGGGCGCAGAAAAACGTGCGCCGCCCAGCGAAGGCAGCAGGCCGAGAAAAGCTGGCATAATGGCCAGTGTAAATTTTTCGCTGGCAAATAAGCGCTGCAGGGCGCGGATCATTCCGTCTAAAGCGCCGCTGGTACGCAGCTCGATTTCCAGGCACATGACAAAATAGAGCGCCAGGATCAGGTCGTAGGTGCGCTGCATGGTAAGCGTGGTGGTGAAGGCGCTGACCAGATAATGGAACTGAGGGGCTACTAAAGCCCAGATCAGCAGGCCGCCTGCCAGGATCGCCGGACCGATGGGGATGTGGCGGCGCAGCAGGATGATGATCAGCAGCATTGCTAAAGCGATCACGAGAAAAATATTCATTTTAAAACCTTCTCACTCTCAAATAATATATCTATTATACAAATAATGCAGAGAAATTTCCATATTCGACTGAAAAAAGGTATAATAAAAGAAAATATACTTCTGGAGGTGTACTATGTATATCAGTCGCTTATGTTTGCAGAATTACCGCTGTTATGATAATTTTGAGATAGATTTCAACAAAGAACTGACTGTTATCGTAGCTGAAAACGGTAAGGGCAAAACAGCTATTCTAGATGCGGTCGCTGTAGCTTTAGGGCCTTATCTGGCGTGCTTTGACGGTGTTAAGGCCAACCAGATCAGTGATACGGACGTACGCCAGACCAAAGATACTGTAGGCAGGACTTTGGAGCATGTGCTGCGGATGAAAAGCCAGTATCCCGTTGTGATCGGGGCAGAAGGCGTTGTTGACGGCGAAAAGATCACCTGGAAAAGAGAATTGAAGGCGGCCGGGGGGCGGACGACGATCCTGAATGCGAAGGCTTTGAGCGAGTATGGGCGGCATATGGTCAAGGCGCTGCGGGAGGTCAACGACAGTAAAATAATTTTGCCGGTCATGGCTTATTATGGTACCAGCAGGATGTGGAAGGATAATAAGCTGTTCGAGCTGCGCAAGGATATCAGTCTGGAGCGCGGCAGCGGCTACGTCGATTGTATGGAGCCTTCGTCATCATATAATACTTTTGGGCAGTGGTTCAAATATGCGGCGATGAGCGCGATGGAATTTGACCGTTATCTGGCCGAGAGCGGTAAAAAGGATGAAAAGAATCCGTATACGGAAGTGCTGAAGGCTGTGCGTCAGGCGATCATTACCTGTATCGGCAGTATGGGCTGGACGGATATAGATTACAGCTTTGCTTTTCAAAATCTGATCATTATGCATGAAACGATGGGCGTATTGCCGCTGGAGGCTTTGAGTGACGGTACCCGCAGCGTGATCAGTATGGCGGCAGATCTTGCGTACCGGATGGTGCGGCTGAATCCTGACCTTGGAGCCATGGCGGCTCTTGAAACGCCGGGCATCGTACTGATCGACGAAGTCGATATGCATTTGCATCCTTCCTGGCAGCAGGCGGTAGTGTATGATGTGCGGAAGGCGTTTCCCAACGTACAGTTTATTGTGACGACTCACAGTCCGCAGGTTCTGAGCACGGTCCCTGCTGAGGCTATCCGTATCCTGCGCTGGGACAATAATCTGATCAATATCGATAAACCTGCCTTTTCTTTAGGCGCTGAAAGCTTTCAGCTGCTCAAGGATATTCAGAATGTCGACACGCGCCCGCAGGCATTGCCGATCGTGAAGGACCTGTACAGGTATCTGATGCTTGTGAGCGAGGATAAATGGGATACGGACGAGGCCATGGAGCTGCGCAAACGTCTGGACGAATGGTCTAAAGGGTGTGAACCGGCTTTGGTCCGTGCTGATACGGAAATCAGGATGAAGTCTTTCAGGAGGAAGAAAAAATGAAACGGGTGTACAAATCTCCGGCTACACCCGAGCGCCTGCGCAGTTATGTGAAGGCGTTCCCGGACGAAACCTGGGAGCATTTCCGCCGGCGCAACCGCAGGGGCTACCGCGAAGTAAAGCAGCAGCTGCTGCAGGATCAGCACGGTTTATGCGCGTATTGTGAGATCAGTATCAAGCTGGCTGAGTTTGAGGACAATGTTGATGATTTCAGGGTGGAGCATTTCTTCCCCAAAGTAGCTACACAGCTTGAAAAACACAATTATCACCTGGACTGGCATAATCTGCTTGGTGTTTGCCATGGCGGAAGCCAGCCCTATGTGTCGGACCCTGAATGGCGTTATTCCAGCAGGAAGAATGACCGGAGCTGTGATGTACCAAAGGGCGGGAAACCGATTTCCGAGCGGATACTGAACCCGCTGAAGATACCGGCGTCAGTCAGGCTGTTTCGTTATCAGGAGCATACCGGTAAGATGATCGTTGACGAAAGTTCCTGCCCGAAAAAACTGCAGGCCAAGGCGCGCAATACGATCCGCGAGCTGAACCTGAACGCGCCGCGGCTGCAGCGGATGAGACTGGCGCTGATCAGGATACTGGAGGACGAGATAAACAGTGCTTTGGCTGGCGGAGCGGTGCTGGAGGAGTTTTTGCCGCTGCTGGCGGAAAGTATCCTGCTGCCGGATGAAGATGGCAATTATCAGCCGTTTTTTTCAGTGGCGCGCTGGTATCTGGGTGAATTTGCCGAGGATATTTTAAGGGAAAATAATTATGCGATGTAACGCACTCCTGCTTAAAAATAACTTTTTAAGCAGGAGTTTTTTTGTGGAGGTAGAAAGTAATAATTATCATGTTTTCAGATAATTGCAGAAAGATATAGGGGAGCGGAGAAATATGGAATTAACTAAGAAAGCGTTTAAAGCATATGATGTGCGCGGCGTTGTGCCGACAGAGGTCAATGCGGAGATGGCTTATCGGGTAGGGCGCGTTTTTGCGGCGATGTTTGCAGCTGAAAAAGTTGTAGTCGGGCATGATATACGCTTGAGCGGGCGCGAGCTGGTAGATGCTTTGACGGAAGGGCTGCGGCACGGCGGCAGTGATGTGATTGATATCGGGCAGTGCGGTACGGAGATGATTTATTTCGCGACGGCACATCTGGACGCTGACGGCGGGATCATGGTAACGGCCAGTCACAATCCGGCAGAGTATAACGGGATGAAGCTCGTGCGCCGAGGAGCCAGACCGATCTTGGCCGATACGGGACTGATGGAGATCGCTGATATGGTGGTCGACAGTAAGGATTTTCCTCATGTCAAGGTGCCGGGCAAGACGGAGGGTGCTGTAAGACGTTATGATATCATGCCGGAATATATCGAGCATTTGCTGGGATATATAGACATCAAGTCGCTGAAACCGCTGAAGATAGTGGCTAACCCTGGGAACGGCGGCGCCGGCCCGGTCTTGAACGAGCTGGCCAAATATCTGCCTTTTGAATTTATCAAGATCAATGAAATACCTGACGGGACTTTCCCGAACGGGGTGCCTAATCCGCTTTTGGTACCAAATCGCGAGGCTACGGCAAAACTGGTGCGCGAATATCAGGCTGATCTGGGCGTGGCCTGGGACGGCGATTTTGACCGCTGCTTTTTGTTTGATGAAAAAGCCGAATTTATTGAAGGCTATTATATAGTCGGTTTGCTGGCAGAGGTATTTCTGCGCAAGCAGCCGGGTGCCAAGATCATGTATGACCCGCGTCTGACCTGGAACACGCAGGAGGTTGTGGATGCGGCCGGCGGTGTTGCTGTGCGCTGCAAGAGCGGGCATGCCTTTATGAAGGAATGTATGCGTGCCAATGAGGTGCTGTACGGCGGCGAAATGTCGGCACATCATTATTTTAAAGATTTTTCCTACTGTGACAGCGGCATGATACCCTGGCTGTTGGTGGCGGAGCTGTTATGCACCAGCGGTAAAACTTTGTCGGAGCTGGTCGAAGCACGGATGGAAAAATTTCCCTGCAGCGGCGAGATCAACCGCAAGGTTGAAGATTCAGCGGCCGTACTGGCGGCGATCGAGGCTGAATATGCGCCCGGCGGTCAGGTCGATAAGCTGGACGGGCTGAGCATTGATTATTCCGAATGGCGTTTCAATGTGCGTGTTTCCAATACAGAGCCGGTGATGCGTCTGAATGTTGAGACCAGAGGCGATAAAAAGCTGCTGGCTGAAAAAACAGCGGAACTGCTGGAACTGATCGGCGGCGAAGAAGCCTGACAGAGCCCGCGTCTGATCGGTGCTGGCGGCAATCAAGGTAAGTGTTTATCTAAAAATTTATTTCCTGTTCAAGTGGAGAAAGAGTGATACAGATGACTGCAATCAAACAAGTACGCAAGGCTGTTATTCCGGCGGCCGGATTAGGCACGCGTTTTCTGCCTGCTACTAAAGCTACACCGAAGGAGATGCTGCCGATCGTTGATAAGCCGACGATCCAGTATATTATTGAAGAAGCGCTTGCTTCGGGAATAGAAGATATTCTGATTATTACCGGGCGCAGCAAACGTGCTATCGAGGATCATTTTGACCGCAGTATCGAACTGGAATTGAACCTTGCGGCCGGCGGTAAAGCGCAGGAGCTGGAGATGGTCAAAAAGATCTCTGATATCCGGATCCACTATATCCGCCAGAAAGAGCCGCGCGGATTGGGGCATGCTATTTTATGCGCGAAGCAGTTTATCGGCGATGAGCCTTTTGCGGTGCTTTTGGGCGACGATGTAGTAGACGGTGAAGTACCGGCGCTGAAACAGCTGATGGATGTTTATGATAAAACCGGGGCCAGTGTTTTGGGCGTACAGGAGGTGCCGCAGGAAAAGGTATCGTCTTATGGTATCGTAGCGTCCGAGCCTACGGCCGAACTGCGCACCTTTACGGTCAGAGATATGGTCGAGAAACCGGGCGTTGAGGAAGCGCCTTCGCGGCTGGCTGTTTTGGGGCGTTATATCATCAATCCCGAGGTGTTCCCGATCCTGGAGGCTACCAAGCCGGGACGCGGTAATGAGATACAGCTGACGGACGCATTGAAGGAGCTGGCTAAACTGCAGAAGATGTATGCTTATAATTTTGAAGGACGTCGTTATGATGTCGGCGATAAACAGGGCTTTTTGGAGGCGACGGTGGAAATGGCGCTGAAGCGTCCTGATCTGAAGGATAAGTTTTTAGCATATTTACAGACTATTGTCAGTAAGAACTAAGGAGATTGAATGATGAATGTTCTGGTTACCGGCGGTGCCGGTTATATTGGTTCACATGTAGTTGAAGAATTGCAGAAAAACGGTTTCACACCGATCGTTTACGATAATCTTTCCACAGGCCATGCGGCGGCAGTGCCTGAAGAGGTGCAGCTGGTGGAGGGAGATATCCATGATGTTGCTTTTTTGAAGCATATCATGGCCCAGTTTGAGATCGACGCGGTCATTCATTTTGCTGCCAGCAGTCTGGTCGGCGAATCGATGGAAAATCCTTCCAAGTATTATTTTAATAATGTGGAGGGGTCGCTGCATCTTTTAGAAGCAATGAAAGGCGCCGGCGTAGATTATATCGTTTTTTCGTCGACGGCGGCAGTATACGGAGAGCCTGAGAGCGTTCCCATTAAAGAGGACAGCTGTCTGAACCCGACTAATGTTTACGGCCGCACGAAGCTGATGATCGAAAAAATGCTGGCTGATTATGATATGGCTTATGAGATGCGTTATGTGGCGCTGCGTTATTTTAACGCCGCAGGAGCTTCGCCGAGCCGCGATATCGGCGAAGACCATGATCCTGAATCGCATTTGATCCCGCTGGTTTTAAAAACTGCGCAGGGCGTACGCAGGCAGGTTGCCATCTATGGTACTGATTATGCTACTGCAGACGGTACCTGTGTGCGTGATTATGTTCATGTCTGCGACCTGGCAACGGCACATGTTCTGGCACTCAAGCATCTGCTGGCTGGAGGAGCGAGCCGCGTGTATAATCTGGGCAGTGAAAATGGTTTCAGCGTGCGCGAGATCATCGATGCTGCTAAAAAGATTACGGGGATAGACTTTACTGTGGTGGAAGAAAGCCGCCGCAGCGGCGATCCGGCTGTGCTGATCGCTTCTTCGGAGAAGATCAGGGACGAGCTGGGCTGGGTGCCTAAGTGCAGTACTGTCAATGAAGTTATCAGTACGGCCTGGAAATGGCATAAGGGACACCCGCAGGGCTATGAAGGCTGAAAATGTAAGACCGGTTTGCCTGGGCAGCCGGTCTTTTTGCTTTCAAGCCGTTTTTTTGTTAAAATAAGAGTTCAGGAAGAAGAAAACAGAGGACGAAAAAATGCAGCTTGTTGTAGATAAAATTGCCAGGAGTTTTGGCATTAATGAAATATTTAAGGATATCAGCTTTATGATCGATAAAGGTGAAAAAATTGGGCTTGTAGGCGTAAATGGCAGCGGCAAAACAACGCTGCTGCGCTGTCTTTTGGCTCCGGAAACGGTTGAGGGTGGTGTGGTGCGTTTTGAACCCGGCTTGAAGATCGGTTATGTGGAGCAGGGGTTTCAGAATATCGGCACCGGCAGTTTGTGGCAGTTTATGCTGCGCTCCTGCCCGGAGATAGTTACGATGCGTGAAGAACTGGCGGCTTTGGAAGCACGTTCTGCCCAGCTGGAACCGGGTGCGGAGCTGGACTGGGTTTTAGAGGAATACGCCCGTGTGACCAAACGTTACGAACATGTTGACGGATATAATTATGAAGCGTTTATTAAAAGAGTCTTGATTGGCCTGGGGTTTGAAGAAGCGGTCTGGGATAAGACGGCGGAGCACTTTTCCGGCGGACAGAAAACCAGGATGATGCTGGCGGCGGCCCTGGTGCGGCAGCCTGATTTTCTGATTTTGGATGAGCCTACAAATCATCTGGATATTGCTATGACTGAGTGGCTGGAGAAGTATCTGCAGGAATTTAAGGGCGGGCTATTGGTAGTCAGTCATGACCGTGCGTTTCTTGATAATATCGCTACACGGATACTGGAAATGGAAGGCGGGCATCTGACTTCCTTCAAAGGCAATTACAGCAAATATCTGGTGCAGAAAGAGCTCCAGACTGCAACACTGGAAGCTGCTTATGCTTCGCAGCAGGATTATATCGCACGGACGGAAGCCTATATCCGTCGTTTTAAAGCGGGCATCAAAAGTAAGATGGCGCGTGGACGCCAATCTCAGCTGGATCGTCTGGAGCGGATGGACGCGCCTGTGCAGCATGAGGAATTTGCCCTGCGCCTGCCGCCTGCGCCGGAGTCTGCTGAACGGGTGCTGATTTTGGATAACCTTTCTGTTGGTTATGGCGATAATGTACTGCTGCATGATATAGATTTGGTGCTGCGTAAGGGTGAAAAGGTTGGCTTGCTGGGCCCTAACGGCACCGGTAAAACGACATTGCTGAAAACTGTTTTAGGCGAGCTGCCGCCGCTGAAGGGAACAGCGCAGATCGGCAATCGTGTGAAGGTGGGGTATTTTTCGCAGAGCTATGAAAGGCTTGCTCCCAAACAGACGCTGCTGGATAATTTTTTGGTGGAATATGGCTTTACTGAGGAACGTACGCGTTCACTGCTTGGCGGGATGCTGTTTCACGGCGACGACGTTTTTAAAGAGATCGGCACTTTGTCAGGCGGCCAGAAGGCACGTCTGGTATTGCTGAAGCTGGTGCTGGACGGGGCAAACTGCCTGGTGCTGGACGAGCCGACCAACCATCTTGATATTATGGCGCGGGAGACTGTGGAAGCTGCTTTGACTGCTTTTGACGGAACGGTGCTGGTGGTCAGCCATGACCGTTATTTTATCAACGAGATCGCTGACAGGATCTGGGAATTGGAAGATCACCGGGTCTGTGATTATAAAGGCAATTATGATTTTTATTTAGAAGAAAAGGCTAAAAGACGGCTGCTGCAGGCTGCCGTGCCGAGCAGCGCCCCTGTGCAGAGGAAGGCTGCGACTGAGCCGATAAGCAGTACTGTAAAAAGTTCCGGCAGGCATAAGCGTGCCTACAGCCCGCAGGAAGCAGAAAAGCTGCTGGCAAAAGTTGAATTGAGTATTCGTGAACAGGAGGCTTTGCTGGGGGTGTTGGAAGGACGAATGGCCGATCCTGCCAGCCATACAGACCCGGAAGCCAGCGCTGCTTTGGCGGCGGAGCATGCTGCCCTGCAAGCGGAAATCGAGAAGCTGATGCTGCGCTGGGAAGAACTGATGACAGCGGCAGAAGCGTTACAGGAGTAAGCAGAAGATGTTAAATGCAATGACGGACGAAGAATATATGCAGTTGGCGCTGCAGGAAGCCCGGGCAGCTGACGTGATCGGCGAGATACCGATCGGCGCCGTACTTGTGGTTGAAGGTGAAGTTGTAGCGAAGGCGCATAATATGCGCGAAACCTGGAACGATGCGACGGCGCACGCCGAGGTCATCGTGATCAGGGAGGCGTGTAAAAAGCTGGGCCGCTGGCGTTTAGAGGGGGCCGTGCTTTATGTTACAGTCGAGCCCTGTCCAATGTGTTCGGGCGCTATCGTCAACAGTCGTATCGACAAGGTTGTTTACGGCTGTCCTGATGCTAAAGCCGGAGGGGCAGAGTCGATCTTTAATATCATCAGTAATCCCAATCTTAATCATACGGCACAGGTCGTCAGCGGCGTCTGTGAAGCCGAATGTGCACAGGTAATGAAGGATTTTTTTAGACGCAGACGTGCGGAAAACAGGCTGGCAAAGGCTGGAATAGCTGCTGACAGTGCGGAAAATTAAGAAAAACTCTTTGCAAAATACGGATTTATGATATAATAAATAAGGCTGGTTTACGCGGAGAGGTGTCCGAGTGGTCGAAGGTGTTTGACTCGAAATCAAATGTACGGCAACGTACCGTGGGTTCGAATCCCACCCTCTCCGCCAGATGATTATGCGGTTCTTCATTTATTTGAAGGACCGTTTATTTTTTTGCAGCGGCAGACATCAGCAAGAATAAAAATATTTGACAATAGTTAGATATCTAATTATAATTGAGATATGATGAAGCAGACAAAAACGATTTTTTTGATCAGTAAAATAAGAGAGAAGGCTAATAAATTCATTCTGGCAGATCTGGCGCAGCATGGTATTACTAAACTGGCTCCCTCACATGGAGATATTTTAGCGTGTCTGTATCAAAGGGAGCGGGTGACTATGAAAGAGATTTCAGACTCTATCTATCGGACGAAACCAACGGTGACGGTGCTCGTAAATAAGCTGGCAGTGCTGGGGCTGGTGAAGAAATTTCAGGCAGAGGAGGATTCCCGGGTCATTTATGTGGAGCTGACTGAGCAGGGAAAAGCATTGCAGAAGCTTTTCGAAAAAGTTTCTGCTGATTTAGTTCAAAAAGTTTTTCAAAATATGGAACAGGAAGAAATGAAAAAGCTGGAAATATCTTTGCAAAAAATTCTGGATAATCTGGGGTAAAATTTTTTAGAAAAATAGTTAGAACTCGAACTAATTTTAGCAGCTGATAAACAATGGATAACAATATTTTTATGATAGAGAAACATGAGATTTACGCAGGGAAAGGAGGCTGGCAGATGAAAGGTCTGCGGCAGTGTTTCGGAAATTCAAAGCAGGCTGCGGCTAGGTGTGCAAGCGGCTGGATCGAGTGATTACCAGGCTCTGAAAGGGGTAAATAAAAGAAAGCGAGTTGAGTTTTATGAAAAAAGAAGTATTGGATTATGTTATTGAAAAGACACATGAATTGATGAATGCTGCTTCCTGCAGCAGTGAAGCTAAGGCAGCGGCGCAGAGCTGGCTGGATGCGGTCGGCACAGAACGGGAAGCCGATGAAACAAAAAAATATATTGCCGAACTGGAAGCGGATATTATGCCGATCGACAATCTGATAGCTTTTGCAGGATCTGAGGCCGGAGCCGGATATTTTGGTGCCGAACTGGCAAAGAATATTACCGCACATGCTGAAGAAATAAAGCTTGCTGGGGCTGAATACTGCGATTGCCCTGCCTGTGCGGCTGTGGCAGAAATACTTGCCAGAAAAAAAGAATTGCTGTGAAGGTTTTTAGCAGGTTGATTGCGACTGCTTGCAACAGAATATTGCTGATAAAAGGAGTTTCATTTATTTGAAGCTCCTTTTATTTTTATAATTAAGTATTGATGCCGGATTTTTAATTTTAGTCAGGCTTCGGAAGCTGTACGGCAGATTAAAATTTTGTTATGATAATATCATCAGCCAAATTAGTGATGGAGGCATGAAGTGAATAATTCTGTGGTAATAGATAAAAAGTTTTACTGGGAACTGTTTAAATCTACGTTCCTGATCAGTGCTTTTACAGTGGGTGGTGGTTTTGTCATTATCCCGCTGCTGAAAGCCAAATATGTCGATCATTATAAATGGATGAGTGATAAGGAAGCGCTTGATCTTGTTTCAGTAGCGCAGTCGGCTCCTGGAGTGGTGGCCGTCAATGCCGCTATCATTATAGGTTATCGTCTGGCAGGGTATATCGGCGCTGCAGTTACTTTGCTGGCTACAGTGCTGCCGCCGCTGATCACACTGACGGTGATTTCGTATTTTTATGATGCTTTTGCCCATAATTATTATGTGCAGATTTTGCTGCGTGGTATGCAGTGCGGGGCTACAGCGCTGATACTTGACGTAGGCATAAATCTGCTGCAGAAAGAGCTGAAAAAGAAGCTGCTGCTGCCGTGTTTGATTATTTTCGGCACTTTTATCGCCAATTATTTTTTTCAGGTCAATATCATGTATCTTATTCTGATCGATGCCGTTATCGGTTATTTATGGCTGCAGGATGAAAAATACAGCTAAGGAGGTATGGAAGTGATATATATAAGTTTGTTCTGGAGTTTCTGTATGGTCGGCGCTTTTTGCGTTGGCGGAGGTTATGCTTCCATACCGCTGATCCAGACGCAGGTCATTGATGTCCATCATTGGATATCATTCAGTGAATTTATGGACGTTGTTGCTATTTCGCAGATGACACCGGGGCCAATAGGTATCAATGCCGCTACTTTCGTCGGGACAAAGGTGGCAGGTATTGGCGGCGCGGTAGCGGCGACGGCAGGTTTTGTTACGCCTTCTCTTATTATTATGATCGCATTGGCAAAGCTGCTGGCAAAATATGGAGATATGGGAGCGATCAGGGGTGTTTTGAACGGCCTGCGCCCCGCTGTAGTCGCATTGATAGCTTCTGCCGGTGTGATGTTTTTAACTCTGTCTTTGTGGAACGAAGAAAAATTGCCGGCTGTCTGGAGTGATCCTGATCTGGTCAGCACGATCGTTTTGCTTGTTTCACTGGTCCTGATCAAGAAGAAGATCTGCGGCGTGATCCAAACACTGGTTGGTTCGGGGTTATTGAGTTTGGCGCTGCATTTTTTTATAAAATAATATGGTTGAAAAGTAATTAAAGGATTCCTGACTGTTTGCAGTCAGGAATTTTCTTTTAAAATAATATTTTAATGTTAAGAATTGTTTTTCTTGTTTTTTTAATAATTCATTTAATATAATTAAAGAAAAATGACGGATAAGAATACGGGAGAGCTTAATATGATCAGTGCCGGGCAGAAAGTAAACAAGCTGATGCAGGACTTTTTTACTGCTTATTTTAATGAACGCGATTATAAAGCTGCCGCAGGCTTTCTGCGTGAAGACATCAGATGGATAGGTCTGGGGGCAGTCTGCAGTGCCAGAGATCGCAGTGAGGCTGTAAAATTTTTGCAGGCTGAAATTGCAGCTGCACCATATGCGGTTTTCTTTGAATATGAAAATGTTCAAAATACGATGCTGTCTGAAACGGCGGCAGTATTTCTTTGTGATCTGCTGCTCAAAAAAAATAAAGATGGGTATGACAGTGACATAAGCATACGTGTAATGGCAGCCTGCAATTGCTGTGATTCTGTATGGAAAATTGCGGCGCTGCATGTTTCACAGGCAAATATGGGACCGGAGACAGGTGATTTTTTCCCGGCAGCGTTCAGTATGGAAAAGGTTGCCGAGGTCGAAAGCAGCATTAACAGGCAAATGCTGGGTCTGCTTAACCGCAGTATACCAGGTGGTATTTTAGGCGGTTATGTTGCGCCAGGTTTTTCCTTTGTATTATGTTAATGAAAGAATGCTTGCTTATCTTGGCTATACTTATGAGGAATTTGTAGCAGATACCAAAGGTCTGGTTATGAACGGCATCCATCCTGATGATTTGGAACGGGTGGAGCAGATTGCCAGCCGGGCGATGGATCAGGATAGTGAGTATGAAGTTAAGTACCGGATGAAAAAGAAAGACGGCAGTTATATCTGGGTCAGTGATGTTGGGAAAAAGGTTCTGGCTGTGAACGGAAATGCTGCCTGCATCAGTGTGATCAGGGATATTTCTGGTGAGATAGAAGCAAAACAAAAGCTTTTCGAGGAAAGCGTTGAGAACAGGCAGCAGAAGAATATCCTGCAGAATATTATCGATACTATGCCCAGCGGCCTGCTGCAATGCAGCTTTGACAGGATCCCCAAAGCTTTGATGGTCAACAGGACCGGGGCTAATATTTTAGGGTTCGAGAATGAGCATGAGTTTTTTCTGCGGAGGGATGTGTGTGATAATATTCTTCGCTGTATCCATCCGGAAGATAGAACAAAGGTTTTAGAGGAACTTTTCAGTATTGCAGAGGAAGGGATCGTCAAGAATTCAAGCCACCGTATCAAAACTGCAGCAGGCGAGGAAAGATGGGTACGGTCTGCTGCCTGCGTTATTCAAAATCAGCAGGGGGAAAAAATCTATCAGATAATTTTCCATGATGTTACCGAAATCCTGCAGCTGCGCCGCAAAAACCAGCAGTGGGATCTGATGGAGCGCAGCGCGTTATATACGGCTATCACATCAGCTTATCCGATGATCATTTTCGGAAATCTTACACGGAATACCTGCAGTGTTTTAGATCAGGAGGGACAGAGCCTGCATTCGCTGGATTGCGGCAGCTATGATGCTATGGTCAATGGAGTGTTGGGTTCGGTAGCACCTGAGTATAGAGATGAGTTTACCAGTAAATTTGCCCGTCAGAACCAACTGGCAGAGTATGAACGAGGTGCTCACGAAACTTATATGGAGCATCGCCAGCTTCTGGATGATGGACAGTATCATTGGGTCTCAGCACATAAAATCAAGGTGGAAAATCCCGTTAATGATGATATTCTTACAGTTTCGCTGATTCGCTGCATTGACGAGCAAAAGGACAATGAGGCGGAAAAAAATCAGATTTTGCGTACTGCTTTAGGTGCGGCAGAGGCTGCAAACAATGCTAAAACGGAATTTTTATCGCGGATGAGCCATGAGATACGTACGCCGATGAATGCCATTATCGGTATGACAGCTATAGCGTTGTCTGCATTGGATAATAAAGAGCGTATCAGCGATTGTCTGGCGAAGATCGGTATTTCGGCAAGGTTTTTACTGAGCCTGATCAACGATATTTTAGATATGTCGCGTATCGAAAGCGGACGAATGAGTTTGGCACATGAAAAATTTGATTTTGAAGAAATGATCAACGGTCTGAACTCTCTTTTTTATCCGCAGGCGGAAGAGAAGGGCTTGAAATTTAATACTGTTATCGAAGGGATGACAGAAGAGCTTTATATCGGTGATTCATTACGTTTGCGTCAGATTTTATTAAATATTTTATCTAATGCCTTAAAATTTACTCCGGAAGGCGGCAGAATCCAGTTTACGATCAGGCAGATGAGCCGGGGTGATAAGGATGCCTGGCTGAGATTCACCGTAAGCGATACAGGTATTGGCATGAGCAAGGTTTTTCAAAAGCATCTTTTTGAATCTTTTGAACAGGAAAATCCCAATATTTCTATCAAATACGGCGGTACTGGTCTGGGATTGGCTATTTGCAAGAATCTGGTAACGCTGATGGGCGGTTCGATAAATGTGCACAGTATCGAAGGTGTTGGCAGTGAGTTCTGCGTCGATGTAAAGTTAGGCCTAACGGAAGAAAGCTATCGACGTAAAAATCTTGATCTTCTAAAGTTCAGGGATTTGAAAACGCTGATAGTTGACGATGACATTGTGACTTGTGAACATGCCAGCCTGATTATGAGTGATTTGGGGGTACAGGCAGAATATGTGACTTCGGGAGCTTTGGCAGTACTGGAAATCGAAAAAGGCATCAGGGAAATGAACCCTTATGATATTGTGCTGGTAGATCTGAAAATGCCGGATATGGACGGAATTCAGACAACGAAAGCTATAAGACGGCTGGTTGGAGCTGAGACATTAGTAGTCGTTATGACAGCATATGAATGGAAGGAGCTTGAAGCAGATGCAAGGCATGCAGGTGTGGACTTTTTTATCACCAAGCCGCTGTTCCGTTCCGAGCTGGTAGATTTGTTTGAAAAGATCAATGATTTCAGTGAAGCAGTATATGAGCCGGAAGCAGCAAAAGGAGAAGTACAGTTTGCTGGAGAACGGATTTTACTGGTAGAAGATAATGAGCTGAATCTGGAAGTTGCGGCAAGTCTGCTGGAAATGAAGGGACTGACGATAGAAAGTGCCTGCAACGGTCTGCAGGCACTAGAAAAATTCTGTTCAACTCCTGTTGGGTACTATGATGCTGTTTTGATGGATATCAGGATGCCTGTTATGGATGGGCTGGAAGCAGCACGTAATATCAGGCTGTTTGATAAAAGTGATGCGCAGACGATCCCTATTATTGCTATGACGGCTAATGCGTTTGATGAGGATGTGGAAAAATCACACGCAGCGGGTATGAACGCACATTTGGCAAAGCCGATTGACCCGGAAAAGCTGTTCGCAGTTTTGCAGGAATTTATTTAAGGTGATTGATAGTAAGCTGAATAAAAAGGTATGGGCATGCCCATACCTTTTTATTCTTGACCTGTTTTTGTAACATCTGTAGCGAAATAGTAAATGGTTAAACGTAAAGAATAAATAGTATTTGCGTTTATTAGCATTTTTGTTTAGAATTATTAGAAATGTGTATTAGGGGAAAGAGGTTGCTGCTGATGAAAATTATTGATTTATTAAAAAACGAAAAGGTGTGCATTTCCTGCGAGCTGTTTCCACCTAAAGCAGGTACAGAGCTGCAGAATGCTTTGAATATAGTCAGTGATATTGCCGAGGTGGGTCCGCATTTTATGAGTGTTACGTATGGGGCCGGCGGTACATCTGTGGGTCAGACGGTGGCTATTGCCCGGGCAATAGAAGCCAGCGGACGCCCAGCGCTGGCGCATCTGACCTGTATCGATGCTGATGAAGCCAAGATCGACGGTGTTTTAGCACAGATGCGGGCTGCTGGCGTCCAGAATGTTTTGGCTCTGCGCGGAGATGCGGTGAATGGCAATGACGGGGATTTTGCCCATGCCAGTGATTTGATGGGGAAAATCAAAAAAGCCGGTGATTTTTGTGTCGGCGGGGCCTGTTATCCGGAAGGACATCCGGAAGCCGGCTCTCTGGATCGTGATATTGTCAATACCAGACGGAAAATCGACAGTGGCTGCGACTTTTTAGTGACGCAGATGGTGTTTGACAATAATATTATTTACAATTATATGTACAGACTGCTGCGGCATGGTATCGATGTGCCGGTCGTGGCGGGTATTATGCCGGTGACAAATGCCAAACAGATCAACCGGATCTGTGAATTGAGCGGGACCAAACTGCCTGCGAATTACCGCGCTATCGTCGAGAAATTTGCAGATGATCCCGAAGCGTTAAAACAGGCGGGTATTGCTTATGCTACGGGGCAGATTGTTGATTTAATCGCTAACGGACTGAAAAATATTCATGTTTATACGATGAACCGGCCGGAAATCATCGGCGGGATCATGAAAAATCTGTCGGAGATCGTAAAATGAAGTATGACAGAGCTGAAGCCGTGAGGTATATGGGCGCGAAAAAAGATGATAATGAGGCGGCTGTTTTGGCTGATCTGGCTTATTTGCAGCTGCGGAACGAAGTGCGGCCCAGAAGCTGCTGGCAGATTTTTGCGTGCCGTGTAGATGATGCAGGCGTGACCTTAGTAGATAATGGCATGCGTTTTGAAAGCAAAAATTTGGCAGGACATTTGCAGGGCTGTCAAAAAGCGGCGGTTTTGGCTGCTACTTTAGGCAGTAATGCCGATACTGTTTTGAGGCGTCTGGCATTGACTAACGTAGCACAGGCAGCTGCTGCTCAGGCTGTATGCGCGGCTCTGATCGAAAGTTATTGTGATGAAACCGAAGCCGAGATAGCGGCTGCAGCAGGGCTGCACTTGAAACCGCGTTTTTCACCGGGGTATGGCGACTGGCGGCTGGAGGATCAGCGTCAGCTGCTTATGCTGCTGGATTGTGCAAAACGAATCGGGCTGACTTTGACCGATGGTTATATGCTGACTCCTATAAAATCAGTGACGGCTGTGATAGGATTGACTGAAGATACCGTCTGCAATAACAGTAAATGTGCGGCGTGCGTTAATCGAGCGTGCGAATTTAGAAAGGAATGAAAGCATGGGTTTCAGGGATTTATTAGGTAAAGAATTATTATTTTTTGATGGCGCTACCGGGACGATGCTGCAGGCATTGGGGCTGCAGCCGAGAGCTGCCGGAGCTGTGGAATTTTACTCATGCGGCTGAAGTGCAGTCTGTACATGAAGCGTATTTGAATAACGGTTCGAATATCATAAAAAGCAATACCTTCGGGGCGAACCGTCTTAAATTTAAAGGGATGGATATCACCGTTGATGAAGTTGTGGGGGCTGCTTTAAAAATAGGCAAAGCTGCCTGTGCCGGACGTACAAAAGCGTTTGTGGCACTGAATCTCGGCCCTACCGGAAAATTACTGGCGCCTTATGGTGATCTTCCGTTTGAGGAAGCTGTGGATATTTATGGTGAAATGGTACGCAGCGGTGCCAGACACGGAGCTGATCTGATCCTGATCGAGACGATGAGCGATACTTATGAAATCAAAGCCGCGCTTTTGGCGGCAAAAGAAAACTGTGATCTGCCGGTGATCGTTACGTTGACGTTTGATGAAGATGGTAAGCTGTTGACCGGTGCTGACGTTTTGAGCGCGGTAGCAATGGTGGAGGGGCTGGGGGCAGATGCTGTAGGGTTTAACTGCGGCTTGGGACCGAAACAAATGCGCAGGCTGCTGCCGCAGCTAATAGAAGCATGCTCGCTGCCGATCGTTTTGAATCCTAATGCCGGGCTGCCCGTACAGCGTGACGGTAAAACTGTCTTTGACGTTGCCGCAGATGAATTTGCAGAGCTGATGCAGGAAATGATACCACTGGGTATTTCTGTCGCCGGAGGCTGCTGCGGTACTACTCCGGAACATATTAAAGCTCTGATCGAAAAGTGCTATGGTATGAAGCCGGGAGGACGCCGCAGCTGTGATCTGACTGTGGTTTCTTCTTATGGCAAAGCTGTTGTTATCGGCGGGGAGCCTGTGATCATAGGCGAGCGCATCAATCCTACAGGTAAGCCGCGTTTAAAACAGGCTATTTTAGACGCAGATCTGGATTATATTTGCCGGCTGGGGTTGGAGCAGCTTGAAAATGACGCCCATATCCTGGATGTCAATGTAGGTGTGCCGGGTATCAACGAAGCTGCCGCTGCAGAGAAAACAGTTCTGGCTTTGCAGGCCGTCACTTCGGCACCGCTGCAGATCGATACTTCAGATTATGAGACTATGGAGCGGGCTCTGCGTTTATATAATGGCAAACCGCTGTTAAATTCTGTCAGCGGTAAAGATGAATCGCTGGCAAAGGTACTGCCGCTGGTAAAAAAATACGGGGCTGTTGTGGTTGGCCTGGCGTTAGATGATGACGGCATTCCTGCAACAGCTGCAGGCAGGTTGGCCGTTGCGGAGAAAATAATCGCACGCGCCGCTGAATGCGGTATCGAAAAACGTAACATTATTATTGATCCGCTGGCGCTGACGATAAGTACGGGACCTGACAACGCTGCTGTTGACTTGGAAGTGATCCGTAAATTGACAGAGCAGAAAATCAAAACGATTATGGGCGTTTCTAATATTTCTTTCGGACTGCCGTCACGTGATGCTGTCAACAGTACATTTTTCACTCTGGCAATGGAGGCGGGGCTTTCCTGCGCTATTATCAATCCGCAGAGTAAAGCGATGCTGGATGCTTACTATGCGTATAGAGCTTTAAAAGGATTGGACGGAGGCTGCAAGGCATATGTGAAGCGTTTTGCTGATTACGTAAATAAAGTTCCGACAGCTGCTGTCAGTGAATATACGCTGCACGATGCGATCGTTAAAGGTTTACAGGAACAGAGCCGTCTGGCTGTGACCCGGTTGCTGGAAACAGAAAAACCACTGGATATTATCAATACTCAGATGATACCGGCTTTAGATTTTGTTGGAAATGGTTTTGAGAGAAAAAAATCTGTTTCTGCCGCAGCTTTTTGATGAGCGCCGATGCCGCGAAGGCAGCTTTTGAGGTGATACGCGACAGGATGGCTGACGGTGGCGCTGTGGAAAAAAGGTACTGCTGTTGTTATTGCTACAGTTAAGGGTGACATCCATGATATCGGTAAAAATATAGTTAAGGTACTGCTGGAAAATTATGGTTATAACGTTATCGACCTTGGTAAGGATGTAGCTGTAGAAGCAATAGTGAAAGCTGTATTGGAGCACAAGGCTCATGTTGTAGGACTGTCAGCTTTGATGACGACTACAGTAGGTGCAATGGCAGCTACGATCAAGGCTTTGCGTGATGTCTGCAACTGCCGTATAGTTGTGGGCGGTGCTGTTTTGACACAGGACTATGCTGACAGTATCGGCGCCGATCACTACGCGCCTAACGCTGTCAGTGCTGTTGGTTATGTCAACGAAGTTGTAGAAAAATGATTTGCTGACAGGCCTTTGCAGCGGGGGACAGCTGCAAGAACGGCTGTTAAGGGCAGATATACAAAAAAATATGCAAAGTATATTGTATACAAAAACGCGCGGCGAGAAAATCTCTGATGTCACTGTACACGAGAGGCGGACTTGCCGTGTTTTTGTTTTCGGGAAAGTTCTTTTTGCGAGGACAAAACAGTGAAAAAGCAACGCTTTGCAGCAACATTATTCTTACAAAAATGTTAAAATACGAAAAACGCTGTTTGAAAACTGTAAAGAAATTGTGAAGAAATAGTAATATTGTCACATCCGTGCTTTGATGTTATAATCATTTACAGTTAAGGGGAAAAAGCTGTGCAAACAGTAAAGAAGGGACAGATTACATTGAAAATGAAAAAAATATTATCAGCGCTGTTGGCTTCAGCAGTAGCAATGAGCTTAGTAGCAGGCTGCGGCGGCGAGAAAAAGGAAGATGCTAAAGCCTCCGACGTGATCAAAGTCGGCGTTTTCCTGCCATTGACCGGTGATAATGCTGCCGGAGGCGAACTGGAACTCCGCGGTATCAAGCTTGCCAACAAACTGCATCCTGAAGTTTTAGGCAAAAAGATCGAGCTTGTTGTAGCTGATAACAAATCTGATAAAGCTGAAGCTGCTTCTGTTGCAGCCCGCCTTATCGAAAAAGATAAAGTAAGCGTTATCGTAGGTTCTTATGGTTCTTCGCTGTCTATGGCGGCAGGTAATATCGTAAAAGACAGTAAAGTTCCGGCTGTTGGTACCAGCTGTACTAATCCGCAGGTAACTGCTAATAATGACTATTATTTCCGTGCCTGCTTTATTGATCCGTTCCAGGGTACCGTTATGGCTAACTATGCATTCAAACAAGGTGCTAAAAGTTGCCATCGTGCAGGAAGTTTCCAATGACTATGCAGTTGGTCTGGCAAAATTCTTCAAAGAAGCTTTCATAAAATTGACCGGTGATGAAAACAGCATTGTTGAGATCGCAAACTATCAAACAGGCGATAAAGATTTCAGTGCTATTCTTACCAATATCAAAGCTAAAAATCCTGATGCGATTTTCGCACCCGGTAACTTTACCGAATCTGCACTGCTTGTAAAACAAGCCCGTCAGCTTGGCATCGAAGCTCCCTTTATGGGCGGCGATACCTGGGAAACTCAGGAATTCATCGATGTTGGCGGCAAAGATGTTGAAGGCGTAGCTCTTTCTACTGCGTTTGACCGTGAAAAAGCAACTACTCCGGAAGCTAAAATTCCTGGATGAATACGTAAAAGAGTATAAAGGCGAGCCTTCCGCATTGACTGCAATGGCTTATGATGCTTATCTGATCGCTATCGACGGCATCAAACGCGCAGGTTCTACTGATACCGTTAAGATTCGTGACGCTATCGCAGCAACTAAAGATCTGGAATGTGTAACCGGTATGACTACTCTTGATAAAAACGGCGATCCTATTAAAGGCGCTGTGATCAAAACTGTTAAAGACGGCAAATTTACATTCCTGGATTTTGTAGAAGCTAAATAATTCATTGGTTCTTTCATAACCCTTTTGCTTTATGTTAGTGCTCCCTTCTCCTTAAGGGAAGGGAGCAATTCTTTTGTGTCATGAGGTGTTTTTCATGGAATTTTTCCAAGCGATTGCGAATATGTCCGGTGACAGTCTTGCGCAGCATTTGGCTAACGGCATATCTCTCGGCAGTCTTTATGCCCTGATCGCCATCGGTTATACGATGGTCTATGGCATTTTATTGATGATAAACTTTGCACACGGCGATATCGTTATGATGGCATGTTATTTTGCCTTTTTCGGTATTACCGTTTTTCACATTCCCTGGTATATTACTTTTGTCGGAGTCATTATTGCTACGGCAATTTTAGGTGTAGTGATTGAACGGACGGCTTATCGTCCGTTGCGTGACGCACCGAAAAATTCTGTTCTTATTTCTGCTATCGGCGCTTCATTTTTATTGGAAAACCTGGCTAATTACTTATTCAGCGGCCGTCCGATGCGTTTTCCTAATATTGAACTTTTATCGCAGAATATTTCTATCGGTGGGATTCAGATCCAGGCGATCTGTCTGGTCATTCCCGTTATTACAATAATCAGCCTTGTTGTGCTGCTGCACATTGTAAATCATACTAAAACAGGTATGGCTATGCGTGCAGTTTCCAAAGACTATGAGATCGCGCGCGTTATGGGCGTCGATATTGATAAAATAATTTCGATCACATTTATTATCGGGTCCTCTTTGGCCGCTATTGGCGCTATTATGTGGGGTATCCGCTATCCTGGCATTACCCCGATGATGGGGGTTATGCCGGGTTTGAAATGCTTTATTGCGGCGGTTATCGGCGGCATCGGCAATATCAAGGGTGCAGTGCTGGGCGGCTTTATACTCGGCCTGGGAGAGATCCTGATAGTTGCTTTTTTCCCGCAGCTTTCCGGTTACCGAGATGCCTTTGCTTTTATCGTGCTTATTGTGATTCTGTTTTATAAACCTACCGGCCTTTTGGGCGAAAAAACGACTGAGAAGGTGTGACGAAGATGAAAAAGAAAGATGTTTTCCTTACTTTGATCGCTATTGCCGCACTCTTTGGCGTTGCCTGCTTCGTCCAGACCGAGATGGATTCTTATATCCGCAGGATCGTCAATCTGTGTCTGGTTTATGCAATTATCGGCTTATCCATGAATCTGACGAATGGGTTTGTTGGTCAGTTTTCGCTGGGGCAGGCTGGTTTTATGGCTATAGGCGCTTATGTTGTAGGCATTTTTACCGTGCCTGTAGAGCTGCGGCCTAATGTTTTTTATGCGGCACCGATGAACCCGCTGATCGCTGATATTCAAATGCCCTTGTGGCTGGCCCTGATTGCCGGTGGACTTTTAGCCGCTTTAGTGGCTTTTCTGATCGGTACGCCGGTATTGCGTCTGCGCGGGGATTATCTTGCTGTGGCGACGCTGGGCTTTTCCGAAATTATCCGTATCTGGATAACTAATGCGCAGAGCATCACTAACGGGGCTTTGGGTATCAAAGATATACCGCCTCTTAATGATGTGCGTTATATTTTTCTGGCGACGGCAGTGACTTTTATTTTTATAGCACTTCTGATTAATTCTTCTTATGGCCGTGCGTTTAAAGCGATCCGCGAAGATGAGATCGCGGCTGAAGCGATGGGAGTAAGCCTGTTCTGGCACAAAAATCTGGCATTTATGATCAGTGCTTTTTTTGCCGGCGTGGGCGGCGGCTTGTATGGTGCGCTGCTGGGAACTGTTGATCCGAAGAATTTCCTTTTTACATTGACCTATAATTTTTTGCTGATTATCGTTTTAGGCGGTATGGGAAGTATTACCGGCAGTATGCTGGGTGCTGTCATCGTTACGGCCGGGCTGGAGTTCCTGCGTGTATTTGACGAACCCCTGATGCTTTTTGGTATGGATATTCCGCTTTTCCGTCCTGGTTTCAGGATGGTGATTTTCTCGGCGCTGCTGATGGCCTGCGTGCTTTTCTGGCGGCACGGGATCATGGGGACCAGCGAGCTGACCTGGAAAAATATCCGTGCCTTCTGTAAAAATCCATTCAGCTTCTTTGGGCGGAAGGGAGCAGAAAGATGATTTTAAAAACTGATAATATTACAATGCAGTTTGGCGGTGTGACAGCTGTAAATCTGCTTAATATTGAGATCAATGAACACGAGATTGTTGCACTGATCGGTCCTAACGGTGCAGGTAAAACGACGGCTTTCAATATGATTACCGGGGTCTATACTCCAACCAGCGGCGACGTGATCTATACAGCCGCGCAGGGTGAAGAACAGAAAATAACCGGTAAAAGACCCAGTGAAATCGCCAAAATGGGCGTAGCACGTACTTTTCAAAATATCCGTCTGTTCAAAAATCTTTCAGTATATGAAAATGTTATGATTGCCAAGCATCTGCACCTGAAATCCGATTTTATGTCGGCGGCTCTGCACCTGCCCTGGTATAATAAAGAGCAGCGTGAGATGGAAGCTTCGGTCGAAGCCCTGCTGAGGAAAGTTGATCTATGGGAGCTGCGCGATGAAAAGGCGTCCAGTCTGCCGTATGGGCAGCAGCGTCGTTTGGAGATCGTGCGTGCGTTGGCAACTGGTCCGCGTCTGTTGCTTTTAGACGAGCCGGCAGCGGGTATGAATCCTAAAGAAACTGATGAACTGACGGAGTTTATCCGCCAGATTCGTGACGAGTATGATCTGACGGTGTTTATGATCGAGCATCATATGGATCTGGTTATGGAAATATCTGACCGTATCTATGTTTTGGATTTTGGTATGACTATTGCTGAAGGCACACCGGAGCTGATCCAAAATAACAAGCGCGTTATTGACGCTTATCTGGGGGTGGATGAAGATGCTTAAAGTGCAGGATTTATTTGTAGCTTATGGAGGCATCGAAGCGCTCAAAGGTATTTCCCTGGAAGTGCCGGAAGGTAAGATCGTTACGCTGATAGGCGCTAACGGGGCCGGTAAAAGCACCTTGTTGCGGACCATTGTTGGGCTGGTAAAGCCTAAAAGTGGTACTATCAGCTATAATGAACAGAATATTACCGGGCTTAATTCACAGAAAATCGTTAAAACAGGTATTACTTTAGTTCCGGAAGGACGAAGGGTTTTCCCGAATCTGACGGTCCTGGAAAATTTACAAATCGGCGCGTATATGCGCAATGATAAAGAAGAAATAGCCAAAGACATCAAATGGGTATATGAATTGTTCCCGCGTCTGGAGGAACGCAGCTGGCAGATGGCCGGCACTTTATCCGGCGGTGAGCAGCAGATGCTGGCTGTAGGCAGGGCACTGCTGTCGCGTCCTCAGCTGATGATGATGGACGAGCCGTCTTTAGGACTGGCGCCGCTCATCATTAAAGATATTTTTAATATCATTCAGGAGATCAACAGCAGAGGTATGACGATCCTTTTGATCGAACAGAATGCTAATATGGCGCTGAAGGTGGCTCATCAGGCTTATGTACTGGAGACTGGCAAAATAACTATGAGCGGGACCGGTCAGGAGCTTTTGGAAAACCCTGATATCAAAGCCGCTTACCTTGGCAAAAAAGAAATCAGAAATAAATGCAGCAGCCGGCAGTATTTGCCGGCTGTTTTTGTATTTTCCAGCATTTCCTTGCGAAAATAGTCAGAACAGGCTATCATATAAAAAGAGAATGGTGGTAAATAAATGATAGAAAATTTTTTGAACAGTTGCAGGCGTCATCGCGAAATGCTGCGTTTTTCTGTTTTGGCGATATTTATTATCTGGGTTGTCTGGCAGCTGCATAGTTCGCCTTATATCCTGCATCCTTCCTCAGTCGAAGATGTGCGCCGTTGGGTAGCGTCGTACGGCAGTCTGGGGCCGTTAGTTTATATAGCTTTATATACTGTGCGGCCGGTACTGTTTTTTCCAAGTATTTTTTTAAATCTCAGCGCCAGTATTTTATTTGGGCCAATGCTGGGTATCGTATATTTGCTGTGCGGTGGTCTGAGCAGTGCTGTTTTATGTTATGCGCTGGGAAGTCTGGGCGGCGGCAGGAGGCTGCTAGATCGTTATGGCGGCTCGTGGGGTGAAAGGCTGACTAATTACTTAAGCGGCAGCGGCGGATTTGTTAAGATGCTGTGGCTGCGCACAGTACCTATTTTTCCGTATGATCCGGTAAGCATTATTGCCGGCTGCTGTAAGATGAACCTGCAGCTGTATGCTGCTGCAACTGTACTGGGAATGCTTCCGGGAGCGATTGCATATAATTTACTGGCTGATTCTATTTTAGGCGGCCGAGGATTGTATGTGTCTGTAGCTGTAGTTATTATAGCTTTTGGCCTGCCTCTGGCGTGGTGGGCTTTGGGCGGTGAACATAAAAAATTAAAGGAGTAGATACTGATGAAGGTTTACGTTTGGCGTCATAACAAAACTTATCACAGCCACAGTATGATCAATGAGCCCTGTGTGCAAAACCATTTTTATCTGGATGCACTGGCAATCGTAGCTGCAGAAAGTCTGGAAGAAGCCTTGTCAAAGCTGGCGGAACAGAATGCCGGTTGGCGGATCGAAGACCTGCGTGCGCTTACTCCCAGGGTATATGATTTAGATGTTCCCCAGGTTATTTTTTTACAGATGTCCGCGGTTCAATAGCGGAATAGGAAGGCGATAACATGGATAAAACAGTGGAAATGGAAATGAAACTGACGATTGCCCGTAGGGATCTGAAAAAACTGCTGGCATCTGAGCTTATTACTGCTACAATGATTAAGGGAAGTTTGGCAAAACAGGAGCTGCTGACAACGTATTACGATACTGCGTCATACAAATTGACCGAATCTGGAATGGCATATCGCATCAGGCGTAACGGCAAAAAATATGAGGCTACAGTAAAAACAGAGCAAGCGTCTGGGGGAGGACTTTCGGCTCGACGTGAGTTTAACATGCCTTTGAAAAAAGATAGTCCGACAGTGAGTGGTTTCACAGAATTAGGATTGGAGACTGATCTGGAAGAATTGCTGGCAGGAGAAGAATTGCAGAAGCTTTTTACCGTAGAAGTGAAAAGGGAGATCAGGCTGCTGCAGGTAACTCCTGAGACTGTTTTGGAAATGGCGATTGACCAGGGCAAGATCAATGCCGGAAAACAAAAAGAAAAAATCGATGAAGTTGAGCTGGAAATCAAAGCTGGAACGAAAGCGGATTTATTAGATTTCACGGCTCAAATAGCTGCTAAAATACCGATTTTTATTGAACCGCGCAGCAAATTTGCCCGTGGCCTGCATTTGCTTGGTAATGGCGAAGAACATGAAATACCAAAGGGACGGTTGAAAATCGACCGTGGCGGTATGGTGCAGGATGAGCTCAGTAAATTGCTGGAGTATTATGGCGATCGGATCTTGAAACTGCAAAACAGACTGATAACGGATAAAAATGTGCTGGTGCAGGCCGATAAGCTGTTGCTGCCGCAGTTCAAGCATTTGCAGGCTTTACTGGCGCTTATCAAGCCGTTATTGGCTGAAGGGGAGTATGATAAAATACGTAAATTACTGGCGGAACCTGCTGGTACGCTGGATGTACTGTTTCGTTATAAACGGCTGCTGATGCAGTGGCAGCTGCTGCATGGAACGGCGGGCAGCACTATTTTGCAGCGCCCGCAGCTGGCAGAAAAGTTGACGGAAGAAATAGAAAATATTCTTGCGGAAGTAGCAAAACAGCTGGAACAGGGAGTGTACAGTCACTGTATTTTTAAACTGCTGGCGTGGACTGAACAATCATTATGGCAGAACAGTTATTATGTGGAAGTTGAACAGCTGGCAGGCTGTCGTGTAGAAGACTGGTATAATATGCTGAAAGAACTTGATATTAAAGGGGAAAAAATAGACGAAGCGCAGGCTAAAAGTATTTTACGCGTCTGTGAAGCTATTTATTATGCCCGCCGCAGTCTTAAAATTGACAGGCTCAGTAAAACTGCCTGGAAAGATATCAAAGAACTGTACCAGCGGATCCAGGTACTGGTTTATGATGTTTACAGCAGCAAATGCCTGCTGAACTGTATTAAGGGGAATAACAGCCGTGCGCTTTATCGCGACAGCGGACTTTTGATAGGCTGGCGTCTGCAATCTATGCAGTCTGCCAATACTAAAGCCTTAAAAGCATATGGTAGGGTAGTAGAAGCTTTAAAGAAATAATGGCAATAAAAAACACCGCGAATAATTCGCGGTGTTTTTTATTTATTGAGCTGTTCTTCAAGCATGCCCTGATGGATACTTCCGGGCTCCTGAAGTAATTTAACTTTCAGGCGGGTAATGCGGATATTATCCAGTTCTTCGACCAGGAATTCCGCTTTGGGCAGTTTTACAGATTGTCCCAGCTGCGGAGGGTAATCAAGCTGGGAATAAACCCAGCCGCCGATTGTGTCGCAGGAGTTAGAACTTAATTCAAGGCCGAAAAGGTCATTGACATCTTCAAGCAGCATTTTACCATCAATAGAGTAGGTTTTATCGCTTTCTTCTTCAACTTCAGGACGTTCCTCGTCAAATTCATCCTGAATTTCACCGACGATTTCTTCTAAAATATCTTCGATGGTTACCATACCGGCAGTACCGCCGTACTCGTCGATTAAGATTGCCAGTTGTTTGCGCTGTTTCTGCAGCAGACGCAGAAGTTTACTGATCGGCATTGATTCTGGTACTACCAGAACTTCACGGGCTAAAGTGCGTAAGTCAGGCTTTTGACCTGCGTTTAAAGCACGCAGCAGGTCTTTGATATGCAGAAAACCGATAATATGATCTTTGTCTTCTTCACAGATCGGATAGCGGGTCATGCGTTCACTGAGAGCGACTTCGATGTTTTCTGTAAAGGAATCCTTAAGATACAGGCAGATCATATCCGTACGCGGGACCATGATCTCACTGGCATGACGTTCAGAAAAATCAAAGACATTATCAAGATAGGTCAGTTCGGTTTTATCGATATAACCATATTTATAGCTTTCTTCCATTAAAATACGAATCTCTTCTTCGTTGTGTGCTTCTTCTGCTTCGCTGGCAGCATGGATACCCATGCGCCTAAGGGTCCAGTTGGCGACATGGTTTAAAAACCAGACTGCCGGATACATCAGCTTATTGAATACGATCAGGGGCCAGGCTATAAACAGCACTACTTTTTCTGTTTTCTGGATAGATAAAGATTTTGGTACAAGCTCGCCAAGAACGATGTGCAGTGCGGTAATGACAGAGAAGCCTACAACGAAGGCGATCGTATGTTCAAGCTGCGCCGGGATATTGAATAAATGAAAAAGCGGTGTCAGCATTTTAGCTACGGCGGGTTCACCGATCCAGCCAAGACCTAAAGAAGCAAGCGTAATACCAAGCTGGGTTACAGATAAATAGGCATCAAGATGCTCTGTGACCTGTCGGGCATAGACTGCCTGCCGGTTACCTTCTTTTATTAAAGTATCAAGGCGCGAAGGTCGCACTTTAACTATAGAAAATTCTGATGCAACGAAAAAGCCGTTGAGAGCAACTAAAAACAGGATGATAATAACATTTAAAAGTATACTAAAATATTCCAAAGAATCTGTTTCCGTCAGGAAACATGTTCACCTCCATTACTGCTTAAAGCAGTATATTATATAAAAATAATTTTATCATATATCAATGTTATAAACAAAGTTTCATTTTTGTATAAATTAGTTGTTAACAAGCCATTTTCGCAGGTAAGATGCTAATTACTTCCTGCGAAGAATGTATGGTAGTCTAAACGCTGTATATCGCAGTTTTTCAAAAATACTGGCTGGTTTAAAAGGTTTTTTACAACTAGAGAGCTGTTAATTGTAAAAAATAACTATATTTCATCTGATATATTTAACTTGAAAAATTTATAATGTTGCTTGGGCACAGGAAATCTTTGAATTATTAAGTCTATAATATTACGTCAGCAGAATATAATGCTGAATATACAGCGCAGTGGTACTTAAAGTGGAATTATGGTCTGGATAGGCTGAAAATTAAATGTAAAAAACATTTACCATTGATCGTTAAGTATCTTGGTTGGAAGCTGGAGGCTGAAAGAACTGACAAACTCAGAAAGGCAGGGCATATGTATCTGCTGCGGGGCAGTATTTTGGTTTTGAAAGGAGGCAGATGGAGTAAATGGAAGAAAAGCAGGAGCAAAAAGAATACCATAAATGGCTGATGCAGATTTGCCCTATCTGCGGCAAAGAATTTGCCTGTAACAAAACTCATCATGTGTATATGGAACGAGTTGGGCGTAAACGTTTGTATTATTGCAGCTACAGCTGTTTTAAGTTGAGACTGTATTTAAAAAAGTAAGTAACGGATCAGATAGAGAATGAGAATTTTGTCGGTATTTGTAATTTTGTTAGTTCTATGGCAGAGGGGGTATGAGTAATCGTAAGGAAAAAAGTATTTTACTGCTCATTATCATGAAAAATGAGTTATTGAAACAGCAGTTTCGTCTAAAAAAGAGATGGAACTGCTTTAATATTTTATTGCAAGTATTTTTAAAATTTATGACTCGAAAATAAATATGAAAATATATCTATAATGGTTAAAATTTGCTGCAGCAACAGTAGGTGTAAATGCTGTTGGCGAGCCATGTTTGATTGCATGTTGCTCTAGCAACAAAAAAATAAACTATTGTTTAATTTAATTAAACTATTAGTGGCAATAATGTTCGCCATTTTAATATATTGTTAAACTAGACGCTGTAATTATAAATTCCTACAATAAAAGTGTAATCACAAAGGTGATCAAGTAACCAAGAAGGAGGATTATGTGTAAACTATTTTGGGAAATGAGGTGAGTTTATGGCTCCTGCAATCAAATGTTTAATCGTATTAGCGATAGTGGCTCTGTTATTTATTACTGAACTTATTCCTTTGGCCATCACTGCTATGAGTGGCGCTATCGCCTGCGGCCTTTTGGGTTTTATCCCGGCCAAACAGGTTTTTTCAGGTCTTTCCGATTCAACAGTAGTACTTTTCGCAGGTATGTTCGTAGTTGGTGCGGCCATGTTCCATACTGGTCTGGCACAGAAAATCGGTATTTCTATCGTTAGATTCTCCGGCACCAGCGAAAACAGTTTGATGTTTGGTATCATGATCGTCGGCGCAGGTTTATCTTCCGTTCTGTCTAACACAGGTACGGCAGCCTGTCTGATGCCAGTTGTTCTTGGCATCTGCGCCGCAGCTAAGATCCCGGCTTCCCGTCAGTTGATGCCTTTGGCTTACGCCGCAGGCGTTGGCGGTATCATTACCTTAGTAGGTACACCGCCTAACATTATCGTTTCCGGTGCTTTGAAATCCTTTGGCTATGAGCCGTTCTCCTTTTTCGAATTTGCCTGGATAGGTATTCCTATTACTGTCGTAGCGATCGCTTACATGATGTTTATCGGCAAGTATTTGCTTCCGAAAGCTGAGCTGGATGCGGATCAGGAAATCGAGCAGGAAATCGAAGCTACTGTACATGACAGTAAAAAACAGATCATTTCCGGTTTGATTCTGGCAGTAGTAATCGTTGTTATGGCACTTGATATTAAATTTATCTCTTTGGAAATGGCTGCTGTAATCGGTGCGCTGGTTTGTGTACTGACCGGCTGTCTGACTGAAAAACAGGCTTATGCTTCTATCGACTGGGTAACCATCTTCCTGTTTGCAGGTATGATGCCTGTGTCCACTGCAATGGATAAGACCGGTGCCGGTAAATTGATCGCCGAGTGGGCAGTAAGCCTTATGGGCGGTGCTCCTACCCCGATCATTATGACTTCAGTACTGTTTATTATCTCCTGTACTTTGACGCAGTTCATGTCTAATACGGCAGCAGCAGCATTGCTGGCGCCGGTAGGCGTAGCGATTTCCCAGCAGCTCGGCGCGTCTCCGAAAGCAGTACTGATGGCGATCGGCGTAGCAGCATCCTGTGCATTCGCAACTCCGGTAGGCACTCCTCCCTGTACGTTGGTGCTGGGACCTGGCGGTTACAAGTTTATGGACTATGTAAAAGTCGGCGTGCCTTTAGTTATCCTCTGCTTCATCGTTTCCATCATCGTTATTCCGATGGTATGGCCTTTCTTTCCCGGTTAATTGGGACTAGCTGCGGAAGAATGTACATAGAGTTCTCCTTTTAAAAGTAGAAATGCTTTTTGGGTGGTATTTCTGCTAGTTGACCTGGGATTTAAGAGGGAAAGAAGGTGTGACTGGTATGGGAGCAGAAGTTATTGCTGGTGGTCTTATTGCAATTATTTTCTCTACTTGCTGGTGGCTCGTTAGAAGTTGATTCTAAAAACAAAATTCGTGTATGTCAGTCTTTCCGGTCAAGTAAGATGATCCGAGAGAGATAGCACATAAAGTTCTCCTTCGCTGAAGTGGAAGTACTAATTGGTACTTCCGCTTTTTTATTGTTCTAAATGAGTGATGAGCAGGTATTTTTTGTGCTTGTAATGTATTTTATTGCGGTTTATATAATAATAATTAATTTTGAAGTGAAAATAAATTATAAAAAATATTTATGAAATATGATTTTTGCATCAGCAACAAATATTACAGAGCCAGGTGCAGAGCGAAGAATAATATGCTGTTGCAATAGCAACAAATAATTGGATGTTTATTTAAATAAATTAAAAGATTTAAGATAATAAAGTTCGTTATTTTAACTGTTTTCTAACTGGAGTGCATAAAAATAAAATTTCTATACTTAACCTGTGATTGCTTAAAGCAATCAACATAAAAGTGGAGGTGAATTTCATATATTTGCTGTTTTACAAAATTATTTGAAACTGAGGTGAAAGTATGTCGTCGGCAGTAAAATGTTTAATTGTTTTGGCAATAGTGGCTTTATTATTTATTACTGAACTTATTCCTCTGGCTATTACTGCAATGGGAGGAGCTATAGCCTGCGGGCTTTTGGGATTTATTCCGGCTCAACAGGTTTTTTCAGGCCTTTCGGATTCAACGGTAGTGCTTTTTGCAGGTATGTTCGTTGTGGGTGCGGCGTTGTTTCATACCGGCCTGGCACAAAAAATTGGTATAGGTATTGTTAAAATTTCCGGAACTAAAGAAAGCAGTTTAATGTTTGGTATTATGGTTGTCAGTGCAGCATTGTCCTCCTGTTTATCTAACACTGGCACAGCAGCATGTCTGATGCCCGTTGTTTTGGGTATTTGTGCTGCAGCTAAGATTCCTGCTTCCCGCCAGCTGATGCCTTTAGCTTATGCGGCCGGCATCGGCGGTGTTATTACGATGGTTGGCACACCGCCTAATATTATTGTATCCGGTGTTCTTACTTCCTTTGGATATGAATCCTTCTTTCTTCGAGTTTGCCTGGATAGGTATTCCTTTGACCTTTGTGGTTATCGCTTACATGATGTTTATCGGCAAGTATTTGCTTCCGAAAGCAGAATTGGACGCTGACCAGGAAATTGAACAGGAAATTGAGGCTACTGTGACTGACAGTAAAAAACAAATTGTTTCTGGTTTGATTTTAGCAGTGTGCATTATTGTTATGGCACTTGACCTTAAAGCTATTTCTTTGGAAATGACCGCTATTGTTGGTGCACTGGTTTGTGTATTAACTGGCTGTTTGACTGAAAAGCAGGCTTATTCAGCTATTGACTGGGTAACTATTTTCCTGTTCGCAGGTATGATGCCTGTTTCGGCTGCTATGGATAAAACAGGTGCCGGTAAATTGATCGCTGAATGGGCAGTAAGCCTGATGGGTGGATCTCCTACCCCGATCATTATGACCTCGGTACTATTTATTATCTCCTGCACTTTGACGCAGTTTATGTCCAATACAGCAGCCTGCGCCTTGCTGGCTCCGGTAGGTGTAGCGATTTCTCAGCAGCTGGGTGCTTCTCCGAAAGCAGTACTGATGGCGATCGGCGTAGCTGCTTCCTGTGCATTCGCAACTCCGGTCGGAACTCCGCCATGTACTTTAGTACTTGGACCTGGCGGTTATAAGTTTATGGACTATGTAAAAGTCGGTGTGCCTCTGGTAGTACTCTGTTTTATCGTTTCCATTATAGTTATCCCAATGGTATGGCCTTTCTTCCCCGGTTAATTGGGACAGCTGCGGAAGAATAGTACATAAATCTCTCCTTTTTAGAACGGAAGCACATGTCGGTGCTTCCGTTTTTTTGTGGGCAATTAATGAGTCTTTCAGGAAAATGATAAAAGAGCCTGTTCTTTTTAGAACAGGCTCTTTTATTTCTTAAATATTTAAAGCTTTATTCAAAACAAATTAGTCAGCAATGGCAGTAGAAGTGGCGCTAAAATAGAAGTAGCAATACCGGTAAGACCAATTGCTACACCGCCGATGGCGAGTTGCAATGCGCTTTTATTGACGCAGGCACTGGTTCCGAGACCGTGACTTGAGGCACCAATAGCCAGACCGATAGCGATATCATTTTTAAAGCCCAGCCAGGATAAAATTTTATGATTGAAGGTAGAACCAAACATACCTGTAAAAATAACACAGGCAGCGGTTAAGGAGGGGATACCGCCAATGACACTGGAAATATCCATGGCAATAGGCGTTGTTACTGATTTGGGAATCAGAGAAAGCAGAACCTGTTCGCTGGCGCCAAACAGCTTTCCGCAGACGAAGATGGAAACAATGCCGATGACTGTAGCGACAACAACTCCGCTGACGATGACGGCAAGATTGTTTTTAAGGGTCTGACGGTTACGGTATAAAGGGAGTGCCAAAGCTACTGTAGCCGGTCCTAAAAGGAAGTTTATGAAGTTTGCTCCGGCAGCGTATTGTTCATAAGTTATATGAGGTGACTGAAAATAAATGATGCCCATAATAATAGGGCAGGCCAGTACGAAAGGTGGAATAATGTTAAGCTCAAAACGATTGACGATCAGTTCGCAGAAGACGTAAACGATAATGGTCAGTCAATGCCGAACATGGGTGAATTTAATAAGGCTTCGGGAAAGAACATCAATGTTTTCCTCCTTTGCTGTGTTTGGAAACCAGCTCGACAAAAGCTGTAGTAGTAATAAGAATAATCAGACTGCTGACGATGATTGTGATAAAAATTGCGATGCTTTCAGCTTTAATAATATCGAGATAAAGCAGCATACTGATACCGGCTGGTAAAAACAGCATGCCCATCTTTTCGATTAGGATAGTACAGGCGTCTTCGACGCTTTCCTCACGGATGACACCTGTCAAAAGCAAAACAGCCAACAGGATCATACCAAGCAGTGCCGGTGGAAAAGCAATGTGCAGGGCCTGCAAAAACAAAACACTGACCCATTGCAGAGCCAGCAGAATAGCGATACCACGTAAAATAGAACCAGCTGTCATAAATTTTCCCCTCAATTTGTATAGAATAACTATTATTGTACTCTTGCATATATGTTTGTCAAGATTTTGATGAATTAAAATAATAATAAAAATATTTGACTTTTTGACTTTTGGCGTTTATAATAAAAATTAAGGAAGCCGGCGATGCCAGCTTCCTTGCGAATTATCCTACTTAAAAGCTATATAAAGATTAGTTAAAAGAATCAAACCTAAAAGGCCCATGGCAAACAGTCCCAGCAGTTCGAAGCGGTACATTGATACTTCTTCATTGAGCAGTGTATAACTGCGCTGGATAACGTGGATTTTATTTTCAATATTGTCTTTCCAGACAGAAGCGCGCAGCAATGACAGATATCGAGTGTAGATACGTGCATAGAAAATATCTTCTGTTACCTGCAGGGCATTGTTGATATTGCTGGTGAGACTGCTGACATCGGCCATCAGTTCCATCAGGTTACCGCGGATCTGGCGATAGCTTTCGAGCCGCGTTGCTTTACTGGTCATATTGGCTTCTTCAAGTTCATCATAGGTTTTATCAATGGCATTGTTGAGAGCGTTATCATAATAGCGCAGCTCTAAAAACTGTGCATTGGCAAATTCAAGCAGATCAGGAACGTCAAGGCTTCCACTTTGGTCATAAACTACGGCTGAATCCCAGGCCAGATAAGTAATGTCGTCGGCATAGGAGAAGCGATTTTCCAGTGTTTCCCTGCGAGTTTGTTCACTGACAGGGGTTCTATCTTTAAGTAGCAGCGGGACCAGATCCCAGTCAGGGATATTCTCTTTGAAGTAATAAACAACAAAGTCTTCGTCGAAATCCGAAACACGCTCGTTTGAGCAGGCGGGACGAATCGTTTCCAGAACGGCGTCCAGATAATGATGGATCTCGTCTTCCGGCATATTTTCGCTGACGATAGCCATATCGAGATATTCGTCGTAAGTTACATCGTCTTCAAATGGGATTCTGATAATCAGGCTGATAACTCCCAAATCAAAAATACGGGCCTTGATTTCAGCCAGATAGGTTTTGCCGCCAAGTTCCATTTCGTGTGAACCAAGTTCTACCAAAACAGGCGGGTCTTTAAAGGTAATGGATTTTGTCGAGATCCTGTCCAGACGCAGACGTGAAGCTATTTTATTGCGGCTGGTCCACAGGGCCTGTACAAGGTCCAGGTTGATTTCGTCGGCGACGTCAAACAATCTGTAAACGATCATGGATGTATTCATACTTGCCTCCATATTATATTACTTTGATGATTTGCTGGTTGATATTGAATGATACAGGTCAGCAACAAGTGCAGAAGCCCATTGGCGTAGAGAGATATTATCTCGTTTACTATGCAAAAGCAGCTTACTTAATTGGTTTATTCGCCGCAGAGTTTAGTTTCCCTGCGTGACGATAAAAATTTTCTGTAAAAATAAGTTAATAAATTCTAAATTAGATGATAGTCAGGAGGTGTAGCGATATGCAGGAACGCTACAGTGAAGAAGTAAAAAGTATTTTGGAAGCAGCGCAGCAGCAGGCTGTAATGAATTATCAGCAGGAGCTGTCATGTGCGCATATTTTAGTGGCCTTAAGCAGCAGTGAAGGTTTTTTCAGATTTTTACTCGCTAATGTCAAGGCAGATGAAAGAAACTTTGCACAGGAGGCTAAAGCGTTGATGCAGCGCATTCCTTCTGTAAAGGGACAGGATCGTCAGCTGGTGATGAGCACAGCTTTAGCCAGAGTATTAGGGCTGGCAGCGCAGGCCGCCGGTCAAGGTGAAGTGAATGTTGGCAATTTGGTTGCAGCTTTAGCCGGTGACGGTGACAGCGAGACAGTTTCTCTGCTTAAAAAGTATGGTATTGATAAGAAAAAGGTTGAGGGCTTGTATATGGCTTATACTAATGGGCAAGCTGATGAAGAAAGCAAACAGACACTTGAAAAATATGGACAGGACCTTACTGCTAAAGCGATGGAAGGCAAGTTGGATCCAGTTATTGGCCGTGATGAGGAAATTCGCCGTGTAATTGAAATTTTATCGCGTCGTAAGAAAAATAATCCGGTGCTGATAGGTGAGCCTGGCGTTGGTAAAACGGCAATCGCTGAAGGTTTGGCAAGACGTATCGTAGCAGGTGATGTACCTGAAAATCTGAAAAACAAGATTTTATACGCTTTAGACCTGGCAGCTTTGGTTGCCGGTGCTAAGTATCGCGGAGAGTTTGAAGAACGTTTGAAAAAGGTTTTGAAGGTTATTTCCGATTCTGCAGGACAGATCATTATGTTTATTGATGAGCTGCATACCGTGGTTGGTGCTGGTGCAGCCGAAGGAGCCATGGATGCGGGTAACATACTGAAACCGATGCTGGCCCGCGGTGAATTGCGTTGTATCGGCGCGACTACATTAAATGAGTACCGCAAGTATATTGAAAAAGACAGCGCTTTAGAGCGTCGTTTCCAACCGGTAATGGTCAAACAGCCAGGCGTTGAGGATACGATTTCGATTCTGCGTGGATTGAAAGAACGTTATGAGGTGCATCACGGTGTAAGGATTAAGGATGCGGCTTTAGTTGCGGCTGCTGTAATGAGTAACCGTTATATCAACGATCGTTTTTTGCCTGATAAGGCGATTGATCTGGTCGATGAGGCGGCAGCACGATTGAGGACCGAGATCGATTCGCTTCCGGCAGCGCTTGACGAAAGTAAGCGGCGGATACTGCAGCTGGAGATCGAGGCTCAGGCCCTTGGCAAAGAACAGGATGAGCAGTCTAAAGAACGGCTGGTGAAAATTGAAGAAGAGCTGTCTGAGCTGAGAAAGGAAAATGAAGAGCTCGTTAAACGCTGGGACGGCGAAAAAGCTTCTATTGCCCGTGTGCGCGAAGTGAAAAAAGAGATCGATGCCGTTAAACAGGAAATGGAAGGCGCTGAGCGCAGCTATGATCTGAATAAACTGGCAGAACTTAAGTATGGACGGCTGCCGGCGTTGGAGAAGGAACTTGCAGAAGTCGAAGCAAACAATAAAAATGATAAAGAGAGTGTGCTGCTGAAAGAAGAAGTAGATGAAGAAGATATCGCTAAGGTGGTCAGTACTTGGACAGGGATCCCTGTTTCGCGTCTTAGCGGCGGCGAACGCGAAAAGCTCGTACATCTTGAAGATATCCTGCATCAGCGCGTTGTCGGTCAGGACGATGCGGTTAAGGCTGTCAGTGAAGCTGTCGTTCGTGCCCGTGCCGGCATAAAAGATCCTGATCGTCCGATCGGCTCATTTATTTTCCTTGGTCCTACCGGCGTTGGCAAAACAGAGCTGGCTAAGGCTTTAGCCGAGATATTGTTTGACGACGAACGCAATATGATTCGTATCGATATGAGTGAATATATGGAAAAACATACCGTTTCCCGTCTTATCGGTGCACCTCCAGGCTATGTAGGCTATGATGAAGGCGGACAGCTGACTGAAGCAGTGCGTCGCCATCCTTATTCTGTGATTTTACTGGATGAAATCGAGAAAGCACATGCTGATGTGTTTAATGTACTGCTGCAGGTACTGGATGATGGCCGGTTGACCGACGGACAGGGACGCAATGTTGATTTCAAAAACACGTTGATTATTATGACGAGTAATCTTGGTTCGGCCGAGATCATGAAAAAGCAGGGACAAATTTCCAGAGAAGATATCCAGAGTATGCTGATGCAGTTCTTCAGACCGGAATTTTTAAATCGTGTGGATGATATCGTGGTCTTTAAGGCCTTGGAAAAAGAGCAGATTAATGATATCGTGAAAATGATTCTGAAAGAGCTTGGTGAAAGACTGGAAAAACAGCTTGATCTGACGCTGGTATGCAGTGATGAAGCTGTGGCATATCTGGCGGATACAGGGTTTGACCCCGCTTTTGGTGCCCGTCCTTTAAAACGCTTGATCGTACATACTGTTGAAAATCTGCTGGGAAGAAAAATTGTCAGCGGAGAGATCAAGAGCGGTGAAACTGTAAGAGTAGTCCCTGAAGAATGGTGTAATTGATATTGAGCAGGTTTCCTAAGTATTAAAAAAAGTAAAGATTTCTGTAAAACAAGGCTGTGTTCGTTGAACACAGCCTTGTTTACGTATATAATGAGTATATAAGGAATTTTTTTTTATTGGAAGGAGCGATCAGAATGGCTAAAAGGTAGTGATTATTGGCGGTGTTGCTGCTGGAATGAAAACAGCTTCACGCCTGCGCCGCAGAGATAAGGACGCAGAAATCACAGTAGTGGAACGTGGACAGCAGGTAAGTTATGGAGCCTGCGGTTTTCCTTATTACATTGGCGGAGATGTAAAGGATTTTTTCCAGTTTTACTCATACACCGCAGGGGTTTGCACGTGATGCGGAATTTTTTAAAAATGTTAAAGGCTTTGATGTTGTTACCGGGCATGAAGCTCAAAAAATAGACCGCGCGAATAAAACGGTAACCGTAATGGATAAAGAAACTGGGGCAATACAGGAAATGTCATACGACGTATTAGTGTTAGGGACTGGGGCTACGCCTGTAAAACTGTCTTTACCTGGAGCTGAACTGGGAGGGATACATAATTTCTGGTTCCCCTGGGAGACACTAAAGGTTAAGGAAGAGATGGAAGCCTATAAAGTCACCGATGTCGTTATCGTTGGGGCGGGCTTGATAGGCATGGAACTGGCGGAGGCTTTTCATAAGCAGGGGCTGACTGTAAATATTGTAGAGATGCAGGATCGTATCCTGCCGCAGATGCTGGATCTGGAAATGGCTGATTTAGTTAAGAAACCATTAGAAAAAGCCGGTATCAGGTTATATCTGGAAGAAAAGACGCTGGGTTTTGAAGGCGAAAATGGACGAGTTACAGCAGTAAAGACTGATAAACGTACGATTCCGGCTCAGTTGGTTATTGTGGCGGTAGGTGTACGCCCGAATACAGAGTTGGCAAGTGCTGCCGGACTGGAGCTAGGTACAAGCGGGGCGATTGCTGTTAATGAATATTTGCAGACCAGTGATCCTGATATTTATGCCGGCGGTGACTGTGCAGAAAATATGAATCTTATCAGCAAGAAAAGAATATTTGCACCAATGGGTTCCACTGCGAATAAACATGGACGTGTTATTGCGGACAATATTTGTGGTGACATGATAAAATATCCCGGTGTTTTAGGAACAGGGATCTGTCAGATATTGAACTGGCAAGCCGGAAGTACGGGTTTGAACGAAAAAACGGCCAAAGCCGCAGGGATTGAGTTTGAGTCTGTGGTCGTACCTGGATTTGACAGATTAGGTTATATGCCCGGCGCGCAGCGTTTGGTGCTGAAGCTGCTGGCGGAAATTAAGACTCAGAAGGTTATAGGGGCTCAGGTTGTAGGAACCGGCGGCGTTGATAAACGTGTAGATGCTTTGGCTGCTGCCATGAGCTTCGGAGCGACATTAGAAGATTTGAGCAATATTGATTTCGCATATGCGCCGCCTTTTAACGGGCCAATAGATAATATTGCGACAGCCGCCAATGTTTTGATGAATAAAATAGAAGGACGCCTGCGCAGTATTAATCCGAAAGATTTTAAAGAATTGCGTAAAAGCGGTGAATATACTTTGGTAGATGTGCGCACTCCGGGAGAATATAAAAGTAACCGTATCGCTGGCTGTGCTAATATCATCAATTTACCTTTGGGCAAGGTGCGCAGTGAAGCCGAGAATGTGCTGGCTGATAAAGACGCTAAACTTGTTTGTTCCTGTCAGATCAATCTGCGTGGTTATGAAGCTGAAACTATGCTGCGGGCCTTAGGTTATAAAAATGTCCAAAGCCTGGAAGGAAGCATGAGCAGCTGGCCTTATGAAACTGAAAGCGGCGAAAAGAAAGAATAGTTATATTTGAAATATTTTAACTGAATAGTGACATCAAAATTTGTAATAGGCAATTTCTATATTCAATATAGAAATTGCCTATTTTTCATTTAATGAGGCTTAGAATATAATGAATTTAAGGAAATTATACAATTTGGAGCGCTGATATTATGAAAGTGTTAGTGATAAACTGCGGTAGTTCCTCTATTAAATTTCAACTGCTGGAAATGGAAAACGAAATGTTATTGGCTAAAGGGCAAGTAGAACGCATAGGAATGGATGGAAGCCTTTTAAAATTTCTTGGAAAGCACGAATATGTCATTGAAATCAAAAGGACCATACCTGATCATAAAACTGGGATCCAGTTGATTTTAGAAAGTATCGTACAGGAAAATTACGGGGTTATTGCGTCGTTGGAAGAGATAGAATGTATTGGACATAGAGTGGTACATGGCGGGGAAAGGTTTAAAGAGTCGGTTGTTATAAATGACGAAGTACTGAAAACAATCAGTTCCTGCATAACCATAGCTCCTTTGCATAATCCTGTAAATCTGGAAGGAATAAAAATTTGTCAGGATTTGTTTCCTGGTGTTATGCAGGTTGCAGTTTTTTTGATACAGCATTTCATCAGACTATTCCGGAAACAGCTTATCTTTACGGGCTGCCTTATGAATTGTATATAAAATATGGTATCAGGCGGTATGGATTTCATGGAATTTCTCATCAGTATGTTGCGGACACATTAGCGCAGAAAATAGGCCGTGCCCTTAAGAAAATGAAAATAATTACTTGCCATTTGGGAAATGGAGCCAGTGTTGCTGCTGTTAAAGATGGGAGATCAATTGATACCAGCATGGGCTTTACTCCTTTGGAGGGTTTGATTATGGGAACAAGGTCCGGAGAGATTGATCCGGCTATTATTCCCTTTATTATGGAACAGGAGGATATGACTGGTAAGCAGGTATATAGATATTTGAACAATAAATCAGGGATACTTGGATTGTCAGGATTATCCAGTGATTTTAGAGATCTGGAAAGTGCAGCTAAGATAGGAGACCAGAGAGCACAGATGGCAATAGATGTCTTTGCCTATCAGGTAAGAAAATACATCGGAAGTTATGTGGTTGCAATGGGAGGTCTGGATGCAATAGTTTTTACTGCTGGGCTTGGTGAAAATTCACCGTACATGCGCGCTAAAATATGCAGTGGGCTGGAAGTTGTTGGAGCACATCTGGATCTGAAGAAAAATGAAGTGCGCGGAGAGGATGCGGATTTAAGCAAGTTTGATTCTGACGTTGCTATTTGGACGATCTTAACTAATGAAGAACTTATGATTGCCAGAGAAACGAAAAAATTATTTGCTGTTAAGCAGTAAATTAAAGGAGGGTAAAATGATGAAGAAAAATATTCTTATCAAAAATGGTGTTGTTGTAGATCCAATATTTAAAACACAGGAACAGCGTGATGTTTATATCCAAAGCGGAAGAATAGCCAGTGCTAAAAATTTTACGGGCGCTGATATTGTTATCGATGCTTCAGGAAATTTGGTTGTTCCCGGGTTGATCGATTTCCACAGTCATGTTTTTGCGGACGGGACAGAGATAGGAATAGAACCTGATTTAAGTTTTATACCGCAAGGTGTTACAACTGCTGTTGATGCAGGTAGTACCGGTATTGCAAATTTTGAATGCTTTAAAAAAGATGTTATCCAACGCTCTAAAATGCGTATCAAAGCTTTTGTGAATCTCTGCCCTGCAGGGCTTGCTACGATGAAATATCATGAAAATGTTGAGCCGTCATGTTGGGATGTTGGAAGATTAAGGGATGTTTTGACAGAGCACCATGATATTTTGCTGGGATTAAAAATAAGGATCAGTAAAGAAATAGTTGGCGATTTGGGGATCAATGTTTTAAAACAGGCAGTTAATGTTGCTGAAAAGCTGGGAACCAGACTGGCAGTACATGTGACAAATCCTCCTGAGGCAATGGAAACAGTTGTTAAGCTTTGCGTCCTGACGATGTTTTGGCGCATTGTTATCATGGTACAGGATATACGATTTTGGATAATAATGGCAAAGTGCTCCCAGCGGTTCGTGAGGCGCAAAAACGCGGCGTTATTATTGATGCGGCTAATGGAGGCAATCATTGGTCATTTAAAGTAGCGGAGAAAGCTATAGCTGAAGGCTTTTATCCGGATATCATCTCTACTGATTTGACAGTAAAAACTTTGTTTAAAGATCCGGTGTTTTCAATGCCGTATCTGATGTCAAAGTATTTGTTCTTAAAAATGCCACTGCCGGAAATTATTGCGCGTTGTACCAGCATTCCGGCAAAGATTATGGGGATGGAAAGCGAAATCGGACAACTGCAGGAAGGATTTCTTGCGGATGTGGCAATTTTAAAACGTTGTGATAAATATATCTGCTTCAGTGATACACAGAAGGAAACAAGAATAGGCAGAGAAGTGCTTGTACCGCAGCTGACTATTACCGGTGGAGAAATTGTGTATCGCAGTATTTCTTTATGAGAGGAGTATTAGTATGAAATTATTGGAAGGTATCAGGGTTTTAGATATTTCAACAGTAATAGCTGCACCATTTGCCGCTGGATTGATGGCTGATTTTGGCGCTGAAGTTATTAAGGTGGAGATGCCGGACGGAGGAGATCCTTTTCGCAGACTGGGACCATATCATGAAGGGCAGGCTATGCGTTTTGCCTGTATGGGCAGAAATAAAAAATCAATTACTTTAGATCTGCGTATGGAAAAGGGTAAAGAAATATTTTTACAGCTGGTAGAAAAAAGTGATGTTGTAATTGAAAATTTTAGAACTGGGACATTAGATAAGTGGGGCATTGGTTATGAGGCGATGAAATTAAGGAAACAGGATATAATCCTCAGCCATGTGACAGGTTATGGTCAAACAGGTCCTTACAAAAATATTCCTGGTTTTGGAACACCGACGACTGCTTTTTCAGGAATGACATATATTACGGGATACCCAGACAGGCCTCCGGTCAGCCCGTCTTTTTCGCTTACAGATTATATTGCAGGGTTATATACAGCTATGGGTACTATGATGGCTTTATATCACCGGGATGCCCTTCATGGCAAAGGACAGGAAATAGATGTAAGCTTATATGAAGGTATTTTTAGGTTTATGGAAATATTGTGCGCTGATTATGATAAGAACGGTATTATAAGGGAGAGAAAACCAAAATTGAATGGGACTTCCAGTCCTGGAGGTACGTATAAAACTAAAGACGGTAAGTGGGTAGTTTTGGTCTGCAGTACTGACAGAACTTGGGAATATTTGGCTGGAGCAATGCACAGAGAAGACTTGATGACAAATCCGCTCTATGAAACGATGAGGGCAAGAGTAACCAACGACAATTCTCTGGATAAAATAGTTAGTGATTGGATAGGCAGTAAAGAGTATATTGAGCTGAAAGAGATTGTAGATAAAGCTGGGGTGCCTGTAAATTTAGTTTACAGTATCGAAGATATCTTTGCTGATCCGCATTATGCCGCAAGAAATGATATTGTTGAGATGTCTCACCCAGTATTGGGAACAATAAAAATGCCGGGAATAACACCTGTATTCAGTGAAACCCCAGGCGAAATTAAATGGGTAGGGCCACAGCTTGGTGAGCATAATGATGCAATATATGAAGGGCTGTTGGGATTTTCTCAGTCGGTATGTGCAGAGCTGCACGCAGAAAAAGAGTGATTTAAGATGAAAAGTTTACCTGATTTTATTAAAATTTGTGAAGTTGGGCCGAGGGATGGTCTGCAGAATGAAAAAGTATTTCTGACGATCGAACAAAAGCTGGAACTGATTGAAACAGCAGCTGAAGCAGGTATAAAAGTTATTGAAATCGGATCTTTTGTCAATCCTAAAGCAGTACCGCAGATGGCTGATACAGATCAGATCGCTGCAAGACTGCACAGAAAAGCGGGCGTTGAGTACAGAGGGCTGATTTTCAATATGCAGGGATTGAAAAGGGCGGAAGCTGCTGGTATCAGTAAAGCTAAAATAACTGTTTCGGCCAGTAGATCACATTGCTTGAGAAATATGAATAAAACTCCGGAGGAAGCTGTAAAGTCATTTGCTGAACTGGCTGAATATGCTGAACAGAAAAAAATAGTGCTGTCTGGCGCTATATCAACATCTTTTGGCTGTTCTATAGATGGAATTGTACCATTAGAACAAGTGGTCAATATTATTTTTCAGCTGCGAAAATTAGGAATTCAGGAAATATCATTGTCAGATACGACGGGGATGGCTAATCCTCTGCAAGTTTATGAGTATGGAGTTCATATAAAAAAATTATTTCCTGATATCGAATGGGTACTGCATTTTCATAATACACGTGGTATGGGATTAGCTAATGTTTTAGCAGGATTAATGGCAGGAATTACAAATTATGACGCTTGTTTTGCAGGCTTGGGCGGTTGTCCGTTTGCTCCCGGAGCTTCAGGAAATATTGCCACTGAAGACTTGATAAATATGTGTGAGGAAATGGGAATTATGACAGGAACGGATTTAGCGAAATATCTAGAACTTGGATATAGAGTAGAGCGGTATATAGGTGGGAGCCGTTCCAGCGCTTTGTTAAGAGCCGGGCGTAATTGTGATATTAAAAGTAAATAAAAGAATTATAGTTGCTTATTTTATATGAATATATGGGTACGGACATGATATAATTAACGAAAGTTACGGTTGTATATTAGGCGGTGCATTATGGAAGAACGGGACTGGCAGATCATCAAAACACTGTATGAACAAAAAAATATAACAAAAACGGCAAGAGTTTTGTATATGTCTCAGCCGACATTGACTGCCCGGATTAAACAAATTGAAGAGTCTTTAGGAACGAAATTATTATATCGCGGCAACAAAGGTATAACTTTTACTGAAACCGGAGAATATACGGTAAAATTTGCTGAACATATACTTGGCGAAATGCAGGAGCTGAGAGAAACTATTACCAATATGCAGGAAGATGTTGCAGGAACCCTGCGTATTGCTGCTCCAAGTATCCTTGTCAGATATTTTTTGCCAAAGCTGCTGGGTAGATTCCAGGATATGTATCCCAAAACGAAATTTGATGTACAGATTGCACAAAGCAGTGATGTTATAAGCCTTGCCAGTTCCTTGGGAATTCATTTCGGTTTTGTAAGAAATGATTTTGACTGGCGGGAGGACGAACGCGTACTTTTAACCACGAATCATGTGTGTGCCGTAGCTGCTCAGCCGTTTAAACTGGAGGATCTTCCCCATATGGTCCGTGTAGATTATGATACAGACCAATATTATCAAAATTTACTTGATGGCTGGTGGCATGAAACTTTTGAGGATTCTCCTATTATTGGTACGCGGGTCAGTAATTTGGATCTTTGTAAAGAAATGGTTTTCAACGGATTGGGGTATGGAATTTTGCCATCAATTTTAATTGAAGAATATCCTCAACTATATTCTATTCCTTTAGTGCATAAGAACGGTTCTAAGCTGGAAAGAAAAACATGGCTGATTTATAAAAAAAAGAGCTGCTCGATTTAAGATTACCACAAAGTCTTTTTAGAATTTGTAATTGATTCTGATTTTGACAGTTTTCAGAGAAATCATTAATATTTACAGGAGCTTTTGAGATAGGCATTTTTGATGATTAACATCGAAAATGCCTATTTTTCATATATCTGGAAAGTATATATAATTGAATTAGGATAAAACATAAAAAGGCGGTGTGAATATGGTGTTCAGAGGTCATGAAATAACTACGGGAACAGCTAATAAAGGCGACGCTTTAATAACATTGGAAATTACTAAAAGTGACGGTGTAAAAATAGAAATCACCAGTAAAGTTCTAGTTAAATATGGACAGTCTATTGAAAAAAGTGTCAAGGAAATTTTAGCAGCAGCCAATTTGGGAAATGCGCGTGTGCTGATTGAAGATCATGGTGCCCTGGATTTTGTAATAAGAGCCAGACTGGAAACGGCAATACAAAGATTTTTATCAGAAAAGGAGTATTAACATGAATTCTCTTTATAGAACGATGTTTTTTGTGCCAGGCAATGACCCTAAAAAAATTATAGGTGCTGAAATTTATCGTCCTGATTGTATTATTTATGATTTGGAAGACTCAGTATCAATTTTTGAGAAAGACAGTGCCAGAATTTTAGTAAAATATGCTTTGCAGTATAATCGCCCGGATTGCAGGGTTGGGATAAGAATTAATCAAGCGGATTCACCATATTATGAAGATGATGTAAGTAGTATGGTTCCTTTGCAGCCGGATTTTCTTAGATTACCAAAAGCAGAGACTGCGGAAGATATAAAAAAATTAGATGTATTGATTACTGAGATAGAAGAAAAACATGCTATTGAGATTGGGGCTGTTAAAATAGTTGCCAGTATCGAAACTGCGTTGGGGGTAGTAAATTCTTATAAAATAGCCAGCGCTTCCAAACGTATGCTGGCAATCGGATTAGGCGCAGAAGATTTCCGTACAGATATGCGTATGGAACGTTCCGAAGATGCATCTGAGATATTATTTGCAAGGAATTTGATTTCGTTGAACGCACATGCTACGGGAATTATGGCAATGGATTATGTTTATAGTAATATTAAAAATATCGAAGGGTTTAGAGCTGATGTTAAGCTAGGTAAGCAATTAGGTTATACGGGGAAATCAGTAGTGCATCCTAATCAAATTGGCGTGGTACATGAGCTGTACACACCAACTATAAAAGAAATAGAGTCTGCTAAAGAGATTTTAAACGCATATGAAGACGCACTAAAAAATGCTTCAGGGGTTACTTCGCTTAATGGGAAAATGATTGATAAACCAATGGTTACAAGAGCAATGTCCATCCTGTCATATGCTAAAGCTGCAGGAATGGAGGTTTGGAAAATGGATAAAGGGATTATAGAGTTGATTAATAAAATACCCGGTTGGGAAAATAAAATGCCATATCAGGGAGCGTTTGCCGTAAAACCTTTTGGGAGAATGGCAGGAAGACCGGTGAAATGTGTTGTGCCCGGTAAAGATAAAGTATTGGAGCTGGATAAGGTTTTAGATGCAGTAGAACTTAAAGACGGGATGACGATTTCCTTTCATCATGCGCTGCGAAATGGCGATTTGGTGATGCAAAAAGTTGTAGCGGCCATTTCCAGAAAAGGTATTAAAGATCTTACATTATCAGCAAGTTCACTGAGTCTTGTTCAGGATGCATTACTTCCATATTTTGAAGATGGGACGATTACGGCTATAGATACTAGTGGGGCAAGAGGCAGGATAGGAGAATTTATTCAAAAAAATAAATTGAAAAAACCTGCTATTTTCCGCACTCATGGCGGTCGGGCACGGGCGATTGAAAGCGGCGAGCTGCACATAGATGTAGCGTTTATTGCAGCTCCGACTTGTGATAAATATGGAAATATCAACGGTGTGCAGGGAAAGTCGGCCTGTGGTTCATTAGGATATGCAATGCCGGATGCCGAATATGCGGAACAGGTTGTAGCTGTAACTGACGGATTAGTTTCAGTACCTTTGGAATATGTCAGCATTCCGCAAACCCAGGTTGATTATATAGTTGAAGTGGAAAGTATTGGTGATCCTTCTGGTATAGCTACAGGATCGATCCGAATAAGCAAAAATCCTGCAGAGCTGGTTATTTCTAAATATGTGGCTGAGGTCATAAAGTATGCAGGGCTTCTAAAGGAAGGGATTATTTTTCAGTTTGGCAGCGGTGGAATAGCAATTTCTGCTGCTGGTTTTGTACAGACAGAAATGCAGCGTACTGGTATAAAAGCTGCAGCCGGGATCGGCGGGGCTTCGGGATTCTTGACTGAGATGCTTGCAAATGGCTATATCGGGACGTTTTTTGATCCACAGGACTTTGATACAAAAGCTATTGAATCACTGTATTTTAATAGCAGACATCACGAGATTTCTGCTTCTGCATATGCGAATCCATTCAGTGCCAATCCCTATGTCAATCTGTTGGATGTGGCTGTTTTAAGTGCTACGGAAGTAGATATTAATTTTAATGTTAATGTACTTACTGATTCTTATGGTAAGTTGATTGGTGCACCTGGTGGTCATCCTGATGCAGCTGCTGGAGCTGAGGTGACGATAGTAGCTTTGCCGCTTTTGCGTGGACGGCTGCCGATGCTGCTGGAAAAGGTACAAACAGTAGTCACTCCCCGGTGAAACTGTAGATGTTTTAGTAACTGATTACGGGATTGCAATTAATCCGAAACGGCTTGATCTATATGAAATTTTACAAAAACATCACTGCCGGTAATGACAGTAGAAGAATTACATCAGAAAGCGCAAAAACTGGCTGGAGTTGCTGAAAAAACGATTTTAGGTGATAGAGTTTGTGGTTTAGTAGAATATCGTGATGGTACAATTATTGATGTTGTTTACGATTTGCCGTGATTTTATAAAAAGAGGTGAATAATATGTATAACAGTTGGTATGATGTTTTTCCTGAAATTGTAATGATCAGTGACAAGGAGCTGCAGAAAAAGGTGGTAGAAACATACGAGGAAGCGTTGAAGACAGGCGGATGGCAGCTAAATGATATTGATACAATACCCTTTACTTTATTGATACCGGATACAATGATCAGTTACAGGACCCATGTCAGAACGGTTACAAGAATGTCTCTGAAAGCTTATGAAGAATGGGAAGTATACGGAGAGAAATTTAAACTTAATAAAGATTATCTGTTGGCAGGAGCACTTTTACATGACGTAGGAAAGTTGATTGAGTATGAAAAGACTGCTGATGGTAAAACACAGAAATCACAGCTGGGAAAAAATCTCCGACATCCATTTTCTGGCTGTGCACTTGCGGTAAAACATGGACTGCCTGTTGAAGTTGCACACATTATCGCTAATCATGCTAAAGAAGGCGATGGAACGCTGAGAAGTCCGGAAGGGGTTATTGTCAACAAATGCGATATGCTGAATTTTGAAGGCTTGAAAGCTTTTGTGGGTATGATTTAAATAAAAGTTATTTGGATAAATAAAGAAAGAAGGCGAGTGTTATGGTAGTACGGTGGTTGCTTTTATTATTAGTCCCGGTTTCTATTTTAATGGTACCTGTTCCCAGTGGACTGACACCGCTGGCCTGGAAAATATTTGCTGTTTATATAGCAGCCATCTTAGGACTGATCCTGAGGCCGGCGGGTGAAGCGGTGGTAATGCTCAGTGTGATAGCCTTTGGATCTTTTATCGTTCCAGTCGGTCAACTACTCAGTGGTTATGGTAACGGCACTGTGTGGCTGGTATTTACAGCTTTTCTTATTACGCAGGCTTTTGCTGATACAGGGCTTGGTAGACGTGTTGCTTACTGGATGATCGGAAGATTTGGCAAATCATCCTTGGGGCTGGTGTATGGACAGATGCTGACAGATCTTATTTTAAGCCCTGCGACACCTTCTAATACAGCTCGCTCCGGTGGTATCGTTTATCCGATTTTCAGAAATGTTGCCAGCACTCTGAATTCTGAACCTGAAGATAACCCACGCAGAATCGGTTCGTATATAACGATCAGCGGTTACGCGATCAGTTTGTCTACTTCGGCAGTTTTTCTAACAGCTTGTGCTCCTAATATTCTTACGGTAGGTTTTGCCAGAGATATTTTAAAAGTAGATATCAGCTGGATGGACTGGTTTATCGGTCTTGCTTTTCCTGCGCTTTTGGCCTGTCTGGTAGTTCCGTATTTGATTTACAAAGTGTATCCGCCTGAGCTTAAAGAGATTTCTAATCATAAAGAACTGTCGGCGCAAGGACTTCGAGAGATTGGGCCAATGACAGGAAAAGAGAAATTACTGGTAATATTTTTTGTTCTGGCAATTCTTGGTTGGGCAACAAGCAGCTTTACTAAACTGGACGGCACTGCTGTAGCCTTATTGTTCTTTGCCTGCTGTGCTATATTTAAACTTATTGATTGGAAGAATGTACTTGCGAATAATGGTGCATGGAATACTCTTATCTGGTACGGAGCTATCATGGGGATCTCCGGAATATTGAGTAAAGCAAAATTTTTCGTTTGGCTGGCAAAAGTAGTTGGTGAGCATATGAATTTTGTCGGCGTCAATCAAGCTCTTGTTATGGGGATTTTGCTTGTGATAAGTATTCTGGTCAGATATGTGTTTGCTTCCATGGGTGCATATGTAGGCGCATTTATTCCTGTCTTGTTCACTTTAGGGCTTGTGGCTCAGGTACCACCGCTTCCGTTGGTATTTTTACTTGGTGCATCTTCAGCGTATGGCTGTTTATTGACTCATTACGGTGGTGCAGTAGGTCCGGTTTTGTTTGGGACCGGTTATGTGCCGCAAAAGACATGGTGGAAAATAGGAGCAGTTTTAGTTGCTTTTAACTTTGTCCTTTATATGACGGTCGGTCTGGGATATTGGAAAGTACTGGGCTTGTGGTAATTTTTTTACAATAAAATTTCTTGATACCGGTTTGATAAAAAAATCAAACCGGTATCAAATTTATCAAAGGAAAGAAGGAGGTCGCGATTATGAGTCTGAAGGTCCATACAAATCGCTGCAAAGGCTGCGGGATCTGCGTAGCATTTTGCCCCAAACAGGTTTTGGCAATCAGCGAGATCGAAAAAGTAGAGGTGGTCGCCGAGGATAAATGTATCCAATGCGGCCAGTGCGAAACACGCTGCCCTGACTTTGCGATTTTTGTAGAAAAGTAAAACGGAGGAGTTGAAATCATGTCCAAAATCCTTTTGTTACAAGGCAACCAGGCAGTGGTCGAAGGCGCCATCGCTGCCGGTGTAAAATTTTTCGGCGGCTACCCTATCACACCCTCTACCGAAGTTGCTGAATCTTTGGCTGAACGCCTGCCTCTCGTCGGCGGTAAATTCATCCAGATGGAAGACGAGATCGCTTCCATGGGCGCTATTATCGGCGCAGCGCTGACCGGCAAAAAAGTTATGACCGCGACCAGCGGACCCGGCTTTTCTTTAAAACAGGAGCTGATCGGTTATGCCTGCATGGCCGAGATCCCTTTGGTCATCGTCAACGTGCAGCGTGTAGGCCCGTCTACCGGCCAGCCTACCTCTCCTTCCCAGGGCGACCTGATGCAGGCCCGCTGGGGCACGCACGGCGATCACTGGCTCATTGCCCTGACCCCGGCCAGCGTGCCTGAATGCTTTGAACTGACGCTGCGCGCTTACGCTCTCAGCGAAAAATACCGTGTTCCCGTTGTACTGCTGATGGACGAAGTTATCGGCCATATGCGCGAGAAGATCGAACTGCCGGACGATTACAGCGAGATCCCGCAGGCAGAACGTAAACAGCCTGAATGCAGCCCCGAAGAATTTAAAGCCTACGCTACTGACGACAGCCTTGTACCCGCCATGCCCGCTTTCGGCAGCGGCTACCGCTGGCATGTCACCGGTCTGGTACACGACGAGACCGGTTTCCCGAAAGGTACACCGGCTGCTACTTTAGCCGCTACCAACCGTCAGCATGACAAACTTTACAACAATCTTGACGACATCGTCCAGGTAGAAAACTACCAGATGGAAGATGCCGAATATGCCGTTATCGCCTTCGGCGGCGGTGCCCGCACCGCTTACGAAGCTGTGGATATGGCACGCAGGGAAGGTCTCAAGGTCGGCCTGATGCGCCCGATCACGATCTGGCCGCTGGCTGACAGGCAGATCAAAGAACTGGCCTCAAGGTCAAAGGTATTTTTGGTGCACGAGCTCAACTACGGACAGTATGTACTGGAAGTAGAGCGCGTCGTCAGGAGGACAGGTACCGGTTGCGCTGTACGCAAAATACGACAACGAACCGGCTACCCCCGCTCAGCTGCTAGCTGAGATCAAAAAAGGCCATGGCCTAAGAAGGAGAGGAGATTTGATTATGAACATGGAAGCAATGATCGATAAATATTTCCGTCCGGGCCGCCTGCCTCATATCTGGTGCCCCGGTTGCGGCAACGGTGTCGTTACCGGCACCATCGTCAAGGCAGTTGCCAAGCTTGACCTTGATAAAGACAAAGTCGCAGTTATTTCCGGCATCGGCTGCAGCAGCCGTGCCTCCGGCTATTTAGATTTCAATACAGTCCATTCCGCACATGGACGCGCTTTGCCGGTAGCGACCGGCGTTAAACTGGCTGACCCCGGCCTGACTGTCATCGTCGTTACCGGCGACGGCGATGCTACAGCGATCGGCGGCAACCACCTGATCCACGCTGCCCGCCGCAACATCGATATGACCGTCGTACTTTACAACAACAGTATTTACGGTATGACCGGCGGCCAGTATTCGCCTTTGACACCGACAGGCTCCAAAGCGACGACGGCTCCTTATGCGACGATCGAACAGGACTTCAACGTAGCCGAGCTGGTCAAAGCGGCCGGCGCTACCTTTGTTGCGCGCGGCACCACTTTCCATGCCCAGATCCTGGCCGACCTGATCGCCAAGGGTATCGAACACAAAGGCTTCAGCCTGATCGAAGCTGTTACTGCCTGCCCCATCTCCTACGGACGCCAGAATAAAATGGGCGGTCCCGCCGACATGATGAAAAAATGGCAGCGCGACCACGCAGTACCGCTGGCAGCCTGGGATAAAATGACCGAAGAACAAAAAGCGGGCAAAATTCCCGATCGGCGTACTGTATCAGGTTGAAGGCAGACAGGAATATACAGCAGCCTACGACGAGCTGATCGCCAGAGCGCAGGGAGGTAAATAATCATGAAACAGGAATTACGTTTATCCGGTACCGGCGGCCAGGGCCTGATCACAGCCGGCATCATTCTGGCAGAGGCGGCGCTTTTAGACGGCAAGCTGGCGATCCAGTCCCAGTCTTATGGCCCGGAAGCCAGAGGCGGCGCCTCCAAAGCAGAGGTCATTATCTCTGACGAAGCGATCCACTTCCCGAAAGTGACCGACCCGAGCCTGCTGCTGGCAATGAGCCAGGAAGCGGCTACCAAATATTCACACGACCTGACGGCAGGCAGCGTTATGATCACCGACAGTCTTTTCGTCAGCGACGTGCCTGACTTCGGCGGCAAGGTCTACGAGCTGCCGATCACCCACAGCGCCAAAGAAGTGCTTGGCAAAGCGCTTTTTGCCAACATCATCGCGCTGGGAGCTTTGGTGAAGCTGACCGGCATCGTCAGTGAAGAATCGCTGGTCAAAGCTGTTTTTGAACCGCGTACCGAAAGGCACTGAAGAGAAAAATAAACAGGCATTGCAGGTTGGTATGAGGATTGCTGAAACAATTCTTTAATTTTGTACAAACAATAAAAACTACAGTTAAAAATGGAGCTGCAGATATTACTTTATGCCGCTTAGCAGTGTAAAACAATGATAATAATATTGGAGTAAATTTGTTTGATATTAATCTGTCTTAAGGTATAATATTATGAGTGTGCTTCCTGCCCTGTTTACGGTGTTAAAGTAAACTTTGATCAAAAGAACGTTAATGAATTATTCCGATAATCATCTGAATAAAATAAAAAAGCTTCACTGAAAAGTGAAGCTTTTTTATTTTGCAAATGTTCCAGGGTATAAAAACTGTTTTTTTATGTTTTATAAATAATTTGTTGAAAAAATGTTTGTTAGGGTGTATATTAGAGCAATGTTATTAAGAAAGGGGCCTTGCAATGATTATCAGACCAGCTACAATTATGCGGAATGATTATAATTTGATTTCTGAATATGCGCATCAAAGCGGCGAAATTGTATATTTAACGAAGTATGGTAAAGGTGATTTGGTTGTGATGAGCATCAAAACTTTTGAACAGCGTGAAGAAAAGTTTAAGTTCTATCATACTGTTATGCAGGCAGATTTAGACAGACAAAAAAGTGCCGAAGAGCTTTTTGACGGAGACGACGCTATCGCCAGATTGAAGGCGAAATTTATTGACTGATTATGCAATACGTACAGGATTGAAGATATTACCGCAGGCATGGCACGATCTTTTGGAAATTGGGTTTGTCTACAGCAGACAGGGTAAGAGACTTGAAGCAAGTGCTGTGACATGTAGTATTGTTAGTAAACTAAAGGAACTACAGGATTTTTGCAATGCTGGGGAACAAAACACCCTTGAGCAGTTTGAATGAGAAAAAATATTTGATGCTGATGATAGATAAGTATGCCTGTATTTACCGCAAGGTTGAAAATACTGTATATATTTATCATATTACAGAATTACAGCGTGATTATCCTAAATTAATGAAATGACGGCAGGCAGCTTTTGCTTACAGCGAAAGCTGTTTTATTATTTTCCGGCAAGGGTATTTTACAGTAGTTTCACATATTTTCGAGTCTAGTGAGAACACTACCCTTGTGGTATAATATTTAAATATGAACAGGATAATTTGAGCGTTAAGGAAAGTGGTGAAGAAATGGCTGATAAATTTTTAGTTATTGATGGCAGCAGTTTGATACACAGGGCATTTTTTGCTTTGCCACCATTGATGACCAAGCAGGGAGTTCATACTGGCGCAGTATATGGCTTTTGTAATATGCTGGTGAAGCTTTTGGGTGATGTAAAACCTAAATGGCTGGCAGTTGCATTTGATAAATCACGTAAAACTTTCCGAACGGAAATGTTTGCAGATTATAAGGGGCAGCGTAAACCTACGCCCAGTGAACTGAGCGAACAATTTCCACTGGCCCGGCGTTTGCTGGAAGCTATGAACATCACTGTTCTTGAAACTGATGGTTACGAGGCTGATGATATTATCGGTACTTTTGCCGTACATGCGCCGCAGAACGCAGAAATTATTATCGTAACCGGCGACAAAGATGAATTGCAGCTTTTGGATGACAGGGTAAAGGTTTATTTTACCAAGCGAGGGATTTCTGATATCAAGGCGTATGATGTTGCAGCATTTGCCGCTGATTATGAAGGGTTGTCGCCAAAACAGCTGATTGATTTAAAAGGACTGATGGGTGACAGTTCAGATAATATTCCTGGTGTTCCCGGTGTAGGCCCTAAAACTGCTTTGAAGTTGATTTGTGAATATGGAACAGTAGAGAAGGTTTTAGAAAATATTGCGCAAATCAGCGGAAAAAGTTTAAAAGAGAAATTAGAAAATAATAAGGATGCTGCGCTGCTTTCAAAAAAGCTGGCAACCATTTTTACAGAAGTTCCAGTCGATCTTGATCTTGATAAATATGAACTGAAAGCTATGTCGGATGAGGCAAGGCCTTTAATGCAGGAATTGGAGTTCCGAAATTTGCATGAGAGATTCCAGACTATTTTGGGCGGCAGTGACGGTACCTTTGATCTTTTTGGAGAAAGTATCGGTCAGGAAAACGCCAATATAGAAATTGCGCTTTTAGAAACAGCAGAACAGGGCAAAGAATTCTTTGCGTTATTGCAGCAAAAGCAGGAAAAGGTTGCATTTACTGCTGTTTGCGGCGGCGAGTTACTTAAAATCCATTTTACTGCAGTGGAAATTTTTAATGATGGAAAAATTTATAAATTGCAGGAAGGCAGCGGGGCCTGGAATTTTTTTTATGAATGGCTGTCTGATTACAAACAATTGAAAGTTACATGCGACAGCAAAGAGATTTATAAGGCTTGTATGTGCCTGAATAAAAAAGCCGACGGTATAGTTGATGATATAGGTATAGCTGCTTATTTGATTGAACCAGGTCGCAGCTCCTATAGTTTGAAGGCAGTTGCAGAACGTTATCTGGCTGCAAATAACGGTGGGAATGCCGCTGATTTGCAGGCGTTACTTCCGCTTATTGAACAAAAACTGCGGGATTATGAATTGTATAAACTATATACGGAAATGGAACTGCCGCTGGCCTATTTGCTGGCAAAAATGGAATTAGCTGGAATTAAGCCGGATGTGAAGCTGCTAGAGAGTATTACAAAAGAAATGGCAGTACAGATAACTGCTTTAGAGATTTTGGCAGAAGAACAGGCCGGTGAAAAATTTAACCTGAAATCTCCTAAACAATTAGGTGTACTGCTGTTCGAAAAGTTGGGGCTTCCTATTATAAAAAAGACAAAGACCGGTTATTCGACAGATGTTTCTGTTTTGGAACAACTGGAAGGTTCGCATCCTCTGATTACGACGATCCTGGAACATCGCAAGCTGACAAAACTGCATTCAACATATCTGGAAGGGCTGCGCCCACTGATCAATCCTGCGACAGGGAGAATTCATACGCATTTTCAACAGACGGTAACGGCAACAGGAAGGTTATCAAGTACTGACCCGAATTTGCAGAATATTCCTGTACGAACTGAGATCGGTAAAAGAATCCGTGAAATATTTATACCGGGGACTGGTTATGACTGGTTGATGTCTTGCGATTATTCTCAGGTAGAACTGCGTGTACTTGCACATATGGCACAGGATAAGCTGCTTTTGGAATCTTTCCTGAATGGTCAGGATGTACACGCACGTACAGCGGCAGAGGTGTTTGGGGTGCCGTTGGAACAGGTCGATTCAATGATGCGTACCCGTGCGAAAGCAGTTAATTTTGGCATTGTTTATGGTATAAGTGATTTTGGACTGGCTAAACAGCTGGATATCAGCCGCGGTGAAGCAGCCGAGTATATAAAAAATTATTTTGCCCGCTATACAGGGGTAAAGAAATATATGGATGATACGGTCAATCATGCTCGGGAACAGGGTTATGTAGCTACAATGTTTGGACGTCGCCGTTATCTGCCTGATATCAGGCACAGTAATTTTAACTTACGCAGTTTTGCTGAGCGCACTGCCATCAATACGCCAATTCAGGGGACTGCGGCGGATATAATCAAAATAGCGATGCTTAAAGTTGAACAGGCGCTTTCTGATGCTAAAGTCAAGAGCCGCATTTTGCTGCAGGTACATGATGAATTAGTATTAGAAGTTATGGAAACGGAAAAAGAGCTGGTGGCACAGCTTGTAAAAAAAGCAATGGAAAGCGCTGCTTCTCTTAGTGTGCCGCTAACTGCCGATGTTGCCTGGGGGAAAAACTGGGCACAGACCAAATAGGAGGGATATCCATGCCGGAGTTGCCAGAAGTGGAGCAGGTCAGAAAGACTTTGCTGCCGCATATTAAGGGAAAAACTATTACTAAAGTTGAAGTATATTTGGATAGGCTGGTCAAACATCCATCGTCTGAGCAATTTATCAAAAATCTGACCGGTCGTACGATTGAAGACGTTTGCCGTCGCGGAAAGTATCTGGTGCTGAAAACAGGTGTCAATCAAAAACTTATCGTGCATTTACGTATGACCGGGTCTTTGGTGGCACAGGCTAGTGATTTAGAAGCACCGCCTTATGCCAAGATAAAATTTGAATTGACTGACGGTGTTACTATGTGGTTCTGTGATATAAGAACTTTTGGAACACTGTATTTAGTTACGGATGATGATTGTTACATTGCAGGTTATGAAACCTTGGGGCCTGAACCGCTGACAGTAGGGTTTAATCCTGAATATCTGGCTCCGATAGCTGCTAAAAGCCGCAAGCCCATCAAAACGTTGATTCTTGATCAAACGGTTATTGCCGGACTGGGAAATATTTATGCTGATGAGTGCTTGGCTTTAGCTGGAATTTTGCCTACACGTATAGCTAATACTTTGACGCGTGCGGAAATAGAAGCTGTGCATGAAGCGGCGAACAAAGTGATTGCACAGGGAATTGCCAATCGAGGAACCACTTTTCGTGATTATAAGGATGGCGAAGGTAATAAAGGTGACAATCAAAATCATCTGCTTGTTTATGGACGTGGCGGCGAACCGTGTAAAACCTGCGGTGAGCCTTTAGCCACGACAAAGGTTGGCGGCAGAGGCACTACTTACTGTGCCAAATGCCAGCACTGAGTGAAGTTATGAAAATTATTGGGTTAACAGGTGGTATTGCTTCTGGAAAAAGTACTGTCGCTTCGATTTTACAGAAACTGGGAGCTCATATTTTTGATGCGGATATTGCAAGCCGGCAGGCAGTTGCGCGTGGATCACAGGGGCTGCAACAGGTTATAGATGTTTTTGGCAGAGATTACCTGACAATTGACGGTGAGTTGGACCGGCAGAAGATTGCACAGCTGGTTTTTGAAAATAAAGCAGCGTTGGGGCAGTTGGAAAGCATAGTTCATACTTATGTGCGCTGTGAAGCAAAAAAATTTTTAGAACAGTGCAGGCGGCAGAATTTCTCAGCAGCGGTGCTTGACGTGCCGCTGTTGATCGAATGCGGCTGGTATAAAGAAGTTGATTTAGTGTGGCTGGTTGCAGTTGACGAACAGACTCAGATTGAGCGTGCTATGGCACGCAGCGGAATGTCGCAGCAGGAAGTAGAGGTTCGTATTGCGGCACAAATGACTTTGGCTGCAAAGTGTCAGTATGCGGATTTGATCATTGATAACAGTGGCAGCCTGAAACAAACTGAGCTGACAGTAAAAAAAGAATGGGAAAAAGTATTACAGATGGAGGATTGAGTTTGGCCAGACGTCGAAAAAAGAAAAACAACAGCCGCAAAATTTGGTTTGTACTGATTTTGCTGTGTGCAGTTTCGTTGTTGGGCTGGAAAATTTGGACGTCTGACGAAGTACAAATGCGGTTTGTTTATATGTGGCCTTATCAAGGCGAGATTTTGGAATACAGCGGGAAAAACAAGATTGATCCTTTTTTAGTGGCGGCAGTCATAAAAAATGAAAGTAATTTTGATCGTAAGGCTGTATCTAAGGTTGGAGCAATCGGACTAATGCAGATTATGCCGGATACCGGGGCATGGATCGCCGAACAGATGGGAATCAAAAATTTTGACCCACAGGATTTATATCGTACAGACGCTAATATCCGTTTAGGATGTTGGTATCTTGGAGAACTGGAATATGAATTTCAGCGGAACTGGGTCTTGATGATGATTGCTTATAATGCCGGTCGTGGCAATACAAAAGCGTGGATGCAGGAAAATAATTGGGGTTACGATTTTAATAGAATCGAGGATATTCCATACAGTGATACACGTGAATATGTGAGGAAAGTTTTGTATGATCGGGATGAGTATTACAAATTATATAAAAACAGGTTAAAAAAGTATTGACGGAGTTGTAATAGTGTGCTATTATATCACTGTTGCTGATTTAGGCAATTGTAATGCGGTAGTGGCGGAACGGCAGACGCGCTAGCCTCAGGAGCTAGTGGGGGCAACCCCGTGGAGGTTCAAATCCTCTCTACCGCACCATTTTTGTCTATAACGGTAATTTTTAACCACAATGCGGTTGTGGCGGAACGGCAGACGCACCATCTTGAGGGGGTGGCGGGGAGACCCGTGTGGGTTCAAATCCCACCAACCGCACCAAATGAGAAGATAAACGCTTCACGAATTTTCGTGAAGCGTTTTTTATTTGTCAGAGCTGCAGAATTTTTTTGTTTTATTTATTGCTTATAATCATATTCGTAGTATGATATGAATATGATTAAGAATGGAGTGAGATAAAATGATTTTTGGTGTATTGCCACAGAAAAAGAATCAGTATGCATTGCGTATTTTAGGAAATTGCGGTGAATTTACTTCTGAGGAGCTTTTGCGGCTGTCAGAATTAACAGCAAAGTTTGGCAATGGTAAGATTACAGCCACCAGTAGAGGAACTTTTGAATTGAATGGTGTCAGTGAGAGTGAGTTGGAGCCTGCGATTGAGGCAGTACAGGCAGCAAAACTTCGGTTAGGTGGAACAGGTGCGACAGTTCGGGCTATTGTGGCATGCAAAGGTACTGACTGCCGTAAAGGTATGTTTGATGTGCATGCTTTTGCCTGCAGACTAGATAAAGAATTTTATGGTATTGATGTACCTAAAAAATTTAAAATCGGTGTCTTTGGCTGTCTTAATAGCCTTGGTAAGGCTATGGCACAGGATATTGGGGTTATGCCCTCTTTTACAGAACCAGGAAAATTTGAAATATATATTGGTGGATTGTTAGGGAACAGACCTGTCCAGGGAAAGCATATCCCAGTACCTCTAAAGGAAGAGATGGTGGCAGATGCGATAAGATATGTTTTGGATATATATAAGACAAACGGTATTTATCCGCAGCGCCTGCGTACGGTATTAGATGACAAAAAAGAGCTGTGGCAGGAAATTAATTATTATTTTAAAAGCCTGGCAAAATAACAGTTGAATAAAAAGTATGGAAGCTGCTATTTTTAAAATCTTTAAAAATTATCTTTGACGATTAAGTAAGATTATATAACGTCATGTTTTTTCATAAAGTCCTATAATTAGATTCGTAAGCAGTAATGCAAAAAATATTTAAGGAAGTGGACTTTATGAAATTCAAAAATCTTGTATTAACATTAGGTGTATTAATGATGCTGGCCTTTACTTCTATGGCTGCTGCCGCGCCTAGTCAGGTAAACCGCAGTATGACAGCTATTAATGCAGCAAAAGCAGAAATACCTGCTGTATGCGAACTGGTTGGTTATAATGTGGACGGTGATACCAGTATCATAACTTTTAAAGACCCTAATACTTTGGAACGTTATGTTGTAGATGTTAATACAGCTACGGCCAAGGTGCAGGAAATCGAAGTAAAAGGTGCTACATTTGTTATGGGCAGTACTATGGTTACTAAAACTCCGGATGATATAGAAAAAATTGTTTTGAAAAATTATCCTAATGCCTATGAAATCGTTATTACTCAAGGGCAGGATGGAAATAATATTTACTATATTGCCGACTTTTTGACTGATAAATTTGATGGAGAATTAAAGTTAGATCCTGTTACCGGTGCTATTTGTGAACGTGAACTGGAATACTTCTAAGCGAAAAATAAAAGGAGTACATCAATTGATGTACTCCTTTTATTTTTTTAGAAAAGTTTTAAAATATCATTGTTGTTAAAAGCGCTGATCGGTTTTAAAGGACGCGGAGAACCGTCAGGCTGCTGCAGCTGTTTGTCCATCCAGATAATATCCAGCCACTGGTCAAATTTATAGCCGGCTTTAGGATGCGGACCAAGATTTCTGAAGCCAAAGGCAGCATGAAAATCGATACTGCGTTGGTTATTAGCAGTAATGCATGCATAAACATTATAAAAACCCTGTTTTTGAAGCAGGTCCAAAAGGCAGCTGTAAAGTTTTTTGCCAATACCGCTGTTTTGGGCTTCTGGAGCCAGATATATTGAAAGATCAGCGTCGTAAAGATAGGCGATGCGTTCCTGATAAGGAGAGCCGTAGGCAAAACCTAAGATTTTGCTGTTTCGTTCATAAACTAGATAAGGGTATTTACTGCTGATGTTTGAAATACGTTCAGAAAATTCTGACAGGGATGGCGGTTCATATTCAAAAGAAATAGTTGTATCCAGAATATAAGGCGTGTAAATATTTAAAATTCCGGTGCTGTCTTTTAATTCAACAAAACGGATCTTTTCCTGCATTTTCAAGCCTCCCTGGTCTATTGACGTTCGTTCAAAATGCGTTTAAAGATTGCAAACATGACTTCTGCTACGTCATCATTAAATTTGATTGCTATGGATTCACCGTCTTTTTTGGTAAAATAAATGATATTTACTGAAAGATTGGCATTATCCAAATCGTTGAGTTCTACAACCTTTGCCATTTTGTTGCTTAAATAAATGATGCGCTGGTTCGTAAAGAAAAGATAGCCGATATCGACAACAGCGGTTACTTCTTCAGTAAAATGGGGATGTTCGATTTTTTCGCCTTTAAAAGAAATTGTTTCGTCTATTTCCAAGCGGCGGGTCAATTCAAAATAGTTATCTTCTTTCTCTATTGTTTTATGTTCGCAGAAACCTGCCTGCTGAGCTGCGGCATGACATATTTCTCCTTCGTTCAGCGGAAAGTCGACTTTGATATCTCCTAAAGGAGCATTTTCGGCTGACCATAAATAACGGTATTTATCTAAAGCATTTTGAATATTGGGTTTGAATTCATAAGGTATATCGAGTTTTGTACAAATTTCCCTCAAAGCGGTTTCTTCATCAGGACTGAACCGCTGCTCAGCTATTTCGTCAAATTTTTTATTCAAGTAGTCGTGAAATACCTGAACTCGTATATCATAGCCATCTTCGTAATCATAACCAAAAACATTATTGATTTCGCTGATTGTTAGAGGTTCTTCTCCACTGATTATTTTTCGACAGCGAGAGAAGTAAGCTACTTTTTTAGCTCCGTTATCAGCTAAACGCTGTAATTTTTCTGGAAGTTCTAAAACTTGAGCGAGATGTTTTGTTTCTTCGAAAACGGGGTCATCTTTGCTTACTGCGCTAATATATACATGGTCGGCTACCTTACGGTACATACTGCTGCGGTATTCGATATTGCTGCTGTCAAATTTTGCTCCCCAGTTTTTGATAAAATTGCTGACGATCTCTTCGGTTAATTCAGTAGCAGCAGTACTTTCTGCCAAAAAATTATTTATTTCAACTAAGGCGTTATGACCGGGCTTACTGCCAAAGAGCCTGCTCATCATTCCCTGGGTCTCTAATTCCTGCTTTTCAAATCCGTTCACTGGTGTGCTCCTTTTCTTAGCTAAATTAAATGATATTGTAAATAATATTATAGATATTATACAAGAAAAACTGTAAAAAGTCATTTGCCCAATTTGTTAAGAAAAAATTATAGGCAGTAGTTATTTTGTTGCTGCGGCGGTTGAAAAACAGTTTTATGAGTTTTTTTTATATAAATGCTATGATATAATCAAATTAATAATAGTTGGTTTGGAGATGAGTCTATGTCCTTGTTGGATGAGAGAGGCACAGGGGCTATCAGCTGGCAGCGTAATTTAGCCGTATTATGGTGTGGCGTGTTTTTTGCATGCGCCAGTTATACGATGGTAGTTCCGTTTTTACCTGTTTATTTACTACAAGAGCTGCATGTTGAAAGTAGTGAAGTAAATTTTTGGAGCGGTCTTGTCTATTCGGTAACTTTTTTAGGCGCTTCGATTATGGCCCCGTATTGGGGGGCAAGAGCTGACAGGGTTGGTCAGCGGCGTATGGCGATACGTGCAGGATTTGGTCTCGCATTTACCTACTGGCTGGCAGGAATTTCGCAATCGCCGGAACAGCTTTTAGGTGTGCGTATTTTGACTGGTTTAATCAGCGGATTTGTACCTGCATCTATGTCGCTGGTGTCTTCGACACTGCCTGAAAGCCGCATGGGCTGGGGAATGGGCCTGATGCAGACTGCGGTTGCCAGCGGCAGTATTTTAGGACCGATGATGGGCGGTTATTTTAGTTCTTGGTTTGGTATGAGACTATCTTTTTTTGTTGCCAGCTGTTGTTTAGGATTGGCGACAGTAATGGTTGTGCTTTTTGTTCGAGATGTGCCGCACAGCCAGGAAGAACAGAAAACAAAAATCAATTTGTGGCAGGATCTGCAGGAGTCTTTGCATAATAAAGGGCTGCTGTATGTAATGACGATGTTCTTTCTGATCCAGGTCTGTACGATGATCATTCAGCCTTTGGTAACTATGTATGTTTCGCATTTGATGGGTAGAATGGATGAATCGGTCGTTAAAGCTGCCGGTATTATTTTTTCGCTGGCAGGTATAGCCGGTATCATTGCAGCTCCGTTTTGGGGCAAACGTGGTCAACAGCTAGGTTACACTAAGGTGCTCTGTTTTGTTTTATTTTGTGCCGGCGCTATCAATCTGTGTCAGATTTTTGTGCAGGATATCTGGCAGTTTGCAGGGATCCAGTTCGTATACGGTTTATTCCTGGCAGGAGCTGTACCTAATGTTAACGCCCGCCTGGTAGAGGTCACAGATCCGTCAATGCGCGGTAAGGCTTTTGGTCTGGTTACTTCAGCACAGCAGTTCGGCGGTGTTATAGGACCTCTGCTGGGAGGTTTTTTGGGCGGCTATATGCTTACACGTCATATTCTGGTCATTACGGGAATTATTTTACTGCTGGCAGGCAGTTATACGTATTTTACGAAAGTGAAAAAGACTGCGGAAGTTTAAGGAACGGTTTAAAAACTTACATTATGAAACTTTAGTGAATTACAAGGCCTGTGCTCTTGACTAAAATTTAATTTGAGTGAATAATTAAGATAGTAACGGATACTGATTATCACATGAAAGTGAGTGATTTATATGTTAAAAGAATTTGAAGGGCAAATGCCTAAAATCGACAAAAAAGCACATGCTTTTGAAAGTGCCGATCTGATTGGTAAAGTAGAAATGAAAGAATACAGCAGTGCATGGTTCAATGTTACTATTCGCGGCGATGTTAATCGTATAGAAGTAGGACGCTACAGCAATATCCAGGATAACTGCTGCCTGCATGTTGCCGATGATTATGCCTGCATTGTTGGTGATTTTGTTACTGTCGGTCATGGTGCTATCCTGCACGCCTGTACTGTGGAAGATCATTGCCTGATAGGGATGCATGCTACCGTACTTGATGGCAGCGTTATAGGACATGGCTCCATTGTAGCAGCTGGCGCAGTGGTGACAAAGGGAACTAAAGTACCGCCGTTTTCACTGGTTGCCGGCATTCCCGCCAAAGTGATCAAAACTCTTGACGAAAGTAATCTGGATAATATTCATGCACAGGCTGTTAAATATAAAGATTTGTGGAGCAAACGCCACAATATCATGCCGGATATTGACGGCGAAACTTATCATGGTGAAAAAATAGTATAAAATATAAGTAAAAGGAGCTGCTGCTGCAGCTCCTTTTTAATTTGCTGTACGGCAGGAATAAACATTTCAGGCGGCGAATATATACGCTAGCTGAATTCGTGAAAGGAGTTTTAAAAATGAAAGATACGATAAAAGAATATTTGGCAGGTCAGTATGACGCTTATGTAAAAGATTTGGAGACGCTGACTAATATCGATTCAGGGAATGGAGATTTGCAGGGAACGGAAGCTGCTAATAAGTTTGTCGCGGAAAAAATGCAGGAGCTCGGAGCTGTTACTGAATTCCGTTATAATGACAGGGCGTGCCATCTGATTTCTCGCCTGAAGGGAAGCGGAAAATTGAGTATTCTGCTTGTTGCACATGTTGACACGGTATTCAACCGCGGTGAAGCGGCTAAACGTCCTTTTAAGGTTGATGAGAATGGATTTGCCTGGGGGCCTGGCGTCGGTGATGACAAGGCTACTGTAGTGGAAGTTATTTACGGGTTAAAAGCTTTGCTGAAAGCAGGATTTTCTGATTTTAAAGAAATTATTTATTATACCAACGGCGAAGAAGAAGGCGGCTCCCCGACTGCCGAAGCGATTGTGGCAGAGCTTTCTCAGCAGGCAGATTTTGCCGTTATTATGGACGTAGCCCGTCCTAACTGGGGCATCGTTACACAGCGTAAGGGTAATGCAAAGTATAAGGTTCAGGTAACAGGGATTGGCGGACATCATGGCAATGCTTCACAGCATTGCGCCAATGCTATTCATCAGCTTGCTTATACAATTACAGAGCTGCATAAATTAGCAAGCCCTATGCCTGGAGATCCGGCAGATTTTACAGCAAAAGCGTTAGCTGATCGCGGCATTGTTGATTCTGGACAGTTTATTCCTCAGAAATACTGTCAATGTCGGCGTTATTGGATCGACCAATGACAAGATCAGTGTCATTCCCGGCGATGCTTATTGTGAAGTCAATGTTCGTTGTTTTTCTGTAGCGGAGCAGGAACGGTTGGACAGAGAGATCAAGGCTTTAGCAGATAAAGCAGTTGTTGCCGGAACTAAAGTTGAAATTACGGGCGGTATTGTTACAGGACCGATGGAGAAAACGCCGCAGGTCCAGAAGATGGTTGATGTTTACAGCAGGATCGTCAGGGATGAATTTGGTGGTAATGTTACTGAATGGGTCGCCGGTGGATTGACTGACGGTAACAGAACTGCAAAATATATTCCTACTCTAGATGCATTGGGAGTAGAAAACTACGATGAGCATACTGATCATGAATCCGTTGATTTAAAAACAGCTGTTCCCAGAACTACAGCTTTCGCTCTGACTTTAGCAGAGCTAACAAAAATATTTTAATTTTTTTGTTGCAGGCAGTCGCAGACTGCCTGCAGTTATGTTAAACTAATAAAGATATGATAAATCTGTAAGGTAAGGGATGAAAGCATGGGAAAAAAAGACAATAAATATTCTAACGCAGCGACATCATTGAGTGAAGGTGGTATTTTTGGGTTAGGACGTCCTATTGATTTTACTGATGGGATAACAAGAATAGCACTTATCTGTACTATTTTAACGTCGGTAGCGGCAACTTTTTGGAAAACTATGGGCGGTGCCGATACAGAAACTGCCATGTATTTTGGGCTCAATACGGCTGCTGCGTTTTTCTTTTCCTGGCTGATTGCCCAGGAGCTTGATCCGGATCGCAAGCTGGGTGGTATTATTGGCGGAGGGCTGAGTATTGTCGCTGCTTTGACTCTGGGAGAAGGTAATGTTCTTGTTCTGCTGTGGCTGCTGTTTATCCTGCGGATGCTAAACCGTACTTCCGGTTCGCGGCACAAGATCGGGGATAATGTTTTCTTGATTTTTATTGCCTATTGGCTTGGGAAAAGATGGATATTGGCTTTATCCAGTACTTACGGGCACGGCGTATATTATTGAAAGCCAGATCAGGGGCGGATATTACAGGAGCCTGTATTTAGGCGGTTTGGCGTTTGCTGTTACAGCAATGGCCGACACTTCTATGAAAGCGCACAGTCTTTCGATGATTTATGTCTATCTGATGGCGCTTTGTTTTATTTTGTTTTTACCTGAAATAAGAATGGCGGCAGTAACAGAAGCCAAAGGTGATATTGACGGAAAACGTATCAGTCCGCAGAGACTACAGGTGGCACAAGGCGCTTTTCTGATGATAGGGTTTTCAGTGCCGTGGGTACATGGCGACGCACAGGCTGCTGCGCTGACACCAGCCTGGATGGCCGGAATAGGTGTAGGCGTTTTTCTGCTTGTTGATGCTATTCAAAAAGCTATGTTTGAAAAAAATAAACAATAAATTCAGGAGGTTTTTTAAATGAGTGAAAACAGAAAAATCAGATTTACAACTAATAAAGGAGAATTTATCGTCGAAATGTTCGAAGATAAAGCGCCCAAAACGACTAAAAATTTTATTGAATTGACAGAAAAAGGCTTTTATAATGGCGTAGTATTTCATCGTGTTATCGACGGCTTTATGATTCAGGGCGGTGACCCTACCGGTACTGGTATGGGTGGACCAGGGTATAAAATTGATGACGAATTTGGTGAGGGGCTGCAGCATGATGACGAAGGTGTTCTTTCAATGGCTAATGCCGGGCCCAACACTGGCGGCAGTCAGTTTTTTATCACTTTAGCACCTACACCATGGCTTAACGGGCATCATGCTATTTTCGGCAAAGTTGTTGAAGGGATGGATATTGTACGGTTGATTGGTGTAGTACCTACGGATTTTCGCGATCGCCCTAAAGATCCTGTAATTATGGAAACTGTAGAGGTTATAAAATAATTTGCCTGCGTATGTTTACATATTACGCTGTCGTGATGAATCACTTTATACCGGCTGGACAAATGATTTGGAAAAGCGGCTTGAAGCGCATAACAGCGGTAAAGGAGCAAAATATACCCGTGGGCGCTGTCCTGTAACTTTGGTCTATAGTGAAACGCTGTCAACTAAGGAAGAAGCGCTGCATCGCGAATGTGAAATCAAAAAAATGACTAAAACTGCTAAATTAGCCTTAATTAAGCAAAATATGAAGGAATAGAAGCAAAAATATTAAAAAAATTACAAAAAATAGCAAAAGAGAGTTGCTTTATTGTAAATAATAGGCTATAATGGGCTGGTGAGTGAGATGTTCTAGCTCCTCATTAAAGTAATTTTTAGGAGGCCCAGAAAATGACTGGCAAAGTAAAATGGTTTAACGCAGAAAAAGGTTATGGTTTCATCGAACGCGAAGATGGTGGCGACGTATTCGTACATTTCTCCGCTATTCAATCCGAAGGTTTCAAAACTCTTGAAGAAGGTCAAGCAGTTGAATTTGACGTTGTTCAAGGCAACCGCGGTGAACAAGCTGCCAACGTTGTTCGTCTGTAATTGATATAGATTAAAATTTTTTTTAATATATAGCAGCATATGAACAGAAAAGTAAGGCGCTACCTTTAAGGTAGCGCCTTTTTTCCTTTTTATAAAATTTTGAGTTTAATGACAGGCGTAAAATTTTAATTACGCAGCAGTTGTGTTGTAGTGTTATGAACTTTATTGCTATAATGAGAGTTAACAAGAAACGTGAAATTATTTTTAGGAAAGGAAGTGTAAAGCATTGGAAAATATACTGCAGGGACTTAATGCGTCTCAGCTTGAAGCTGTTACTTCTACGGAAGGATTTATACGTGTTATAGCTGGAGCAGGGTCAGGTAAAACAAGGGCTCTGGCTCGGCGTTTTGCCTATCTTGTCAATGAAATCGGAATTTTGCCGGGGAATATTCTATGTGTAACTTTTACTAATAAATCGGCGAATGAAATGCGTCAGCGAATCCATAACCTGACTGGTGATAATGATACTGGTTATATCAGTACTTTCCATAGTTTCTGCGTATCTGTTTTACAGGAGGACAGCCATGCTCTGCAATATCCAAAAAGCTTTCTTGTTTTAGACAATTCTGATATCGATTCTATGCTGAAAATTATTTACGAGGAACGTGGATTGACGCTTAGAAATATGACTTTCAGTAAAGCACGGGATATGATTGAAATAAGAAAAATATTTAAAGAACCGGAATATTATCTGGATATGCTCAATATGTCATTAGATACATTGAGACAGAAATATCTTACTGCAACAGAGCCGTCTGATATAATTTTTTATGGTTATTTATATCAGGAGAAAAAATGCTTCGGACTAGATTATAATGATTTAATTAAATTTACCTTATATATTTTCGAACAAAATGAAGCTGTTAAAATAAAATGGCAGCAACGTTTGGAATATATCATGATTGATGAATTTCAGGATATTGATGAACTGCAGTACAAATTGATGTCAGTATTGTGTGGTTACCATAAAAATCTGTTTATCGTCGGGGATCCAGACCAGACGATTTATACCTGGCGCGGTGCTAATGTGCGCTATTTACTGGATTTTGATAAGATTTTTCCAAGTGTAAAAACTATAATGATGATGCAGAATTATCGCTCTACACCGCAGATAGTTTCGGTCGTTAATGATTTGATTGATAAAAATAAGTTTAGGATCAAGAAAAATCTTATGCCAACTATTGCAGACGGAAGGAAGGTTATATGCCATCATGCAGATACTTCTGAGCGTGAAGCGATGTGGATAGCAGAGCAGATCCAGGCATTGCATGGCGAGGGGACTTCTTACAGGGAAATCACTGTTTTATATCGTGCGCATTATATTACCAGAATCGTAGAGGAAGTTTTTTTACGTGAAAAAATACCTTACGCTATTTACAGCGGGGTGCAGTTTTTCAACAGAATGGAAATAAAGGACGCTTTGGCATATTTACGGTTGATTGCATATAAAGATGATCTGGCGTTTTTGAGAGTAGTTAATGTTCCTAAAAGAAATCTTGGGGAGCGGCGCATAAAATTTTTGCAGGAATATGCAGTCAAGCACCAATGCTCTCTGTATATTGCTTTAGAGACAAATTTGGATAATGAAATTTTTAAAGGGACAAAAGCCGCACAGTTTGTAGCATTGATCGAAAATTTTGCCGCTAATTATGCAGAAAGACAAATTTCGGAATTGCTGGCTGCAATTTTAAATGAGAGTGGTTATGAAAAAATGCTGCGGACAGAAGGAAGTCAGGAACGTCTGGATAATCTGGCGGAACTTAAACAGTCGGTTTATGAATATGAAACTTCCTGCGGGGAAGAAAGTACATTGGAACATTACTTGTCACATGTTGCTTTGTTTACTAACAACGATGCGGCTGATAATAGTGATAAAGTAAAATTAATGACGGTACATTCGGCCAAAGGTCTGGAATTTCCCTATGTATTTTTATGTGCGATGAATGAGGGTGTTTTCCCGTCTAAGAAAACAGATACTATACAAAAGATGGAGGAAGAGCGCAGACTCGCTTTTGTTGCAATGACCCGGGCACAGAAAGGGCTGTATCTTTCTGAAGCTGAAGGTAGAAATTTTGATGGCTCTCCGCGCTATCCGTCGCGTTTTCTGCTGGATATAGAGCCGGCATTGCTTGATTATACACAAAAGCCGCAGGAAGGTTTGATAATAGAAACAAAAGATTATCTTGTTATCAACGAGCGTTATCTTGCTGATGAAGAAAATCAGTTGTCACTGGCTGTTGGGCAGCGTGTAAAGCATAATATTTTCGGTTCTGGTACTGTTGTTGATGTAGATTTGATCAAGGCTGCGCATCTTGTGAAATTTGATAATATTGATACGCCGCGCAGTATTTCTTTCAGGGCGAAATTAGAAAAGGACTAGATACTTTAGGTAAGATAATCAAAAGAAGTCGTATTAAACGCATTTCAATTGAGAAATGCGTTTTTCTTTTTGTGTTTTTCGCAGCATTCATTTATAATTATTGTAAATGATGTTAATTAATTTTAGGAGCGGAGGTGCAGTATGCGCTCAATAATAAAGGTTTTAACTTGCGTTCTGCTGGCGCTGGTTGTGTTTGTGCCGGTTAGAACAAGCTGGGCGCATGAGTATACGCCTGCGGAAAAGAAAATGATTGATGCGGCGTATCGTGATGCACATTGGACTACAGTTGCAGCAGCAGCCTGTATAGGAGCATATTCCCCGGAAAATGCTCCGGAATTTGGTTATTTGCGCGATTATGGCTGGAAGATAGTACCGCATAAAGTAAAAAAAGGAAAATTGGAAGCCAATTTTATTGTGGCAAAAAATAAAACCCGACGCGGCAGGGATGTTTATATAGTTGCTTTTCGCGGCAGTGCCAGCAAGAGTGACTGGACTGTCAACCTGAACACCGATAAGGTGTCGTACGGCGGCCGCAGCCTTGAGGAATTTATTGAATATGCAGGACATTCTGAAAAGGATAAAACTGTACCAATGGTACATAAAGGCTTTAATGATTACGTCAATACTGTTTTAGAAACAATGGTCGATACTAATGATGACGGTATTGATGAGGTTTTGTTTAATGAGATTTTGGCTAATACAGATACACGTGTATTGCTTACCGGGCATAGCCTGGGGGGAGCTGTCGCTACATTGCTGGCAGAACGCCTTGTAAGTATGGGGATAGATAAAGATCGTGTGCCGGTTATAACTTTTGGCGCGCCTGCCATAGGCAACGCTGCTTTTGCCGAAGTCTACGGTGATAAGATAGATCTGCGCAGAATAACTAATAATGCTGATCCTGTGCCGGGCAGCCTGCAGACATTTTTTGGAGGCTACAAGCAGTTTGGAAAGCATCATAAATACAATCTTTCCCGTAAGCTGAGTGATTTTCAGCATGATATGGGAATGTATTTTGATTACAGCATGCGAGAATATTATGCAGCTTTGGACAAAGCAGAGGCTGCCGGTGTACGTGAAAAACTACCCATGCAAAAACTTGAAGGAACGGAACCGTTAGTAGCTGTTTGGATCGGCAGCAGTCTTGAGGTAGATAAAAGGGACTATGTGCCTGATATTAAAAGGTTTATTATGAACGAGTATCAAATGATGCTGCCGCGGTATGTGATCGTAGATACGGAAACAAAACTTTATGACGACAGTGTCTATGCAATGGAAAAATTTTATCAGAAAGCGCGGGAGCTGGGCGCAGATTATATTTTGATCGCTGAGATTGATGGACGGGTGCTCAATGACAGGGAAAAATGGTATATCAATATGAATCAAAGCGTATTCACAGTTGATGGCAGACTGATAACGATGAATAGTTTTGCACGTTTTGTTTCACCGGTTTCCGGGAATATTCAGGCAACAACTTTTGTTTTAGAGCAAAGCCGTGAGGAGCTAAAAAAGCATCTGACATTTGTCAGGTTAGATCAGCACGCTTCGCCTCGCCGGCTATGATCAAAATTTTATAAATAGGTGTGAGAAAAGTATGAAACAAGAAAAGCTGGAAAGTTTAGCCCAGGAATTAGTGGCTTGCAGAGAATGCCCTCTGCGGGAAGCAGCACAGGCTCCTGTAGGCTGGTTTGGTAATTATGACAGTCCGATTGTTTTTGTGGGCGAAGGACCTGGCGGCGTGGAGGATGACTACGGCTGCCCTTTGATTGGTCCGTCTGGACAGTTGTTGGATAAGGCTTTGTGGGCTGCCAAGATGACGCGTGACCGTATTTTAACGACCAATGTTATCAAATGCCGTCCTAAGGGTAACCGCACGCCGAATATTGCAGAAGCAGATTTCTGTGCACAGCGTTGGCTTGACAAGGAGTTGGCGATATTACAGCCTAAAGTTGTGGTTGCTTTGGGCAGTGTTGCTTTACATTATCTTGGCAATCAGGATATGCGCATCACCAGAGACCGTGGTAAATGGTTTAAAACAAAACATGGTTTTGATTGTATAGCGACTTTTCATCCTGCGTATTTACTGCGCATCAGTAATATTAAAGCGCTTAATGCAGCAAAATGGGACGTTTTTCATGATTTGGAGGCAGCAAGGGATAAAGCGTTGGCGGCAGTGCCTGATTATAATTTGATGTCTGAAGAGAAAACCGACCTTTTTAAATTGTTTCAACGACGTAAATAAATTTTCAGAAGCTGCGGAATAAAAAGGAAAAAATATATAAAAATTCCAAGTTAGGTATTGCTAACTTGGAATTTTTGTGTTATACTCAAAATCAAGTTAGACGGGGCTAACCAGACGGTGTGATTTCGACCCTTCTTTCTTTTATCACTTATGAATAATAACCGGAGCCTTGCCGGTAGCTACGTTTGGTTAGCTAAACTAACTTTTTCCAAAGGAGTTATCATGCAGTTTGAATTACATGGCTTTAAAAGTTTTGATGAATTGCTGGCTTTCCATTGCGCACCGGCGTTGACTGGAATCAAACCGGCCAATCTTGTCAGCTGCCCTACTGCATCTATGCCTGTGGTCGCGCCGCTTTTGGCTGATTATACGGAACAGTTTGCCGATAAGGGGATTGCTTTTGAAGTTTTATGTCATTGTGCGGCACGAACTTTGGTTTTGGTTTACCAGCCGCAGCAGCTTGAAGATTTGCTGCAGAAGCAAGCGATAAGCTGTTATTTACAAGAACTTGGTTATAAGTCTGGTTCGGTGCATTCATTGCTCCGACAGTTAGGGGCAAAGATATCCTGCAGCCAGGATTTTCCGCATGAAATTGGTATATTTTTAGGTTATCCGTTAGCGGATATCCAAGGCTTTATTAAAAATAAAGGCAAGAATTGCAAATGCAGCGGTTATTGGAAAGTATATGATGATGTCGAGCATGCCAAGCGTTTGTTTGACGCATATAATAAATGCCGGGACAGGTTGTTGAAGGCTGTAGCTGAAGGCGTACCTTTACATCTGGCAGCGGCTTCTTTTTTAAGGAGGTTTTATTATGGAAAAGATTCCTGTTATTTATTGGTCTGGTACCGGTAATACGAAACTGATGGCTGAGGCTGTGGCCGAAGGTATTGGAACTGCTGCAGACCTCAAAAGCGTTAGCGATATCACTCCTGAACAGGCGGCTGAATATTCAGCATTGGCACTGGGATGCAGTGCTATGGGTGCTGAAGTTCTGGAAGAATATGAGTTTGAACCGTTCTTTACTGCATTAGAACCGTTTTTGCAGGGGAAAAAGGTTGTGATTTTTGGTTCTTATGGCTGGGGCGGAAGTTATATGAGTGATTGGGAACAGCGTATAAAAGCAGCTGGTGCCGAATTGATTGCCCCGGGGCTTTTGGTATTGGGTGCCCCAGATGAAGCGATGGCTGAAAGCTGCCGCGAGTTAGGTGCGGCTTTAGCTAAAGCATAACTTTACTTCTCCGTCATAACTACGGTAAGAGCAGACTGTGGTTATGTCCTTTAATATTCCATTTCTCCAAATGCAGATAACCGGGTCCTTTCGGGGATTCCGGTTATCTGCATTTTATTTTAAGTGGATGTTTAATAAACGTCATAAACGAATACAAAATTTATATAATAAAGAGCTTACTTGAAAGCGTATCACAAGTAGCTTATAATAAGGATAAAGGTAAGGAGTTGTTTAAATGGAATCATTGATGAAGATCAACGATCCGATTTTGTTAGCTCTGATAGCAACAGGTTTTACCTGGTTCATGACTGCGCTTGGTGCGGCGATGGTATTTTTCTTTAAAGAGATTAACAAAAGGGTTTTAAATATGATGCTGGGCTTTGCTGCAGGTATTATGGTTGCCGCTTCTTTTTGGTCGCTTTTGGCTCCTGCCATAGAAATGGCGGAAAAAAGCAGTTTGCCTGCCTGGCTTGTTGCTGCTATTGGTTTTTTGAGTGGTGCTGCTTTTTTGTGGCTGGCGGATAGGAAATACTGCCGCATGCGCATTTCTTTGCAAAAAAAAGAAGGGAAGTAGAGGGGATTCCAACTAATTGGCGCGTCGTAGCATTTTACTTGTATTCTCAATTACGCTGCATAATATACCTGAAGGTTTGGCGGTTGGCGTTGCTTTTGGAGCAGCGGCGAATAGTATGAGCGAAACAGGATTGCTGGCAGCTGTAGCTGTTGCTTTGGGAATTGGTATTCAAAATTTCCCAGAAGGTGCTGCAGTTTCTATCCCACTTCGGCGCGAAGGTGTTTCGCGGATGAAAAGTTTTATGTATGGCCAGGCTTCCGGGCTGGTAGAACCGATAGCTGGTGTTATTGGTGCGGCGATGGTTACTTCCATGGAGGCTATTTTGCCTTATGCCTTAGCCTTTGCTGCCGGTGCTATGCTGTATGTCGTTGTCGAAGAGCTGATACCGGAGTCTCAAAGTGGTGGAGAACATGAAAGTGCGGACCTTTCGACGATTGGGTTTATTATTGGTTTTGCGATTATGATGATTTTAGACGTAGCTTTTAGGTTAAGCGCGGCTGAAGCCGCATTTACAATTAAGTGATAAAATTTTATTAAGGAGTGAGTACAAATGGGCGAAAAAGAAGTTCTACATCTGTAAACATTGTGGTAATATGATTGGTATGATCAAAAGCAGCGGCGTAAATGTCGTTTGCTGCGGCGATCCTATGACAGAACTGAAACCTAATACAGTGGAGGCTTCACGGGAAAAACATCTGCCGGTAGTTACTATTGAAGGTAATATTGTAAAAAGTAAAAGTTGGCAGTGTTGAGCATCCTATGACAGAGGAACATCATATTGCCTGGATCTATCTGGAGACAGAACAGGGCGGCCAACGGAAGAAACTGGCTGTTGGTTCTAAACCGGAAGCTGAGTTTGCATTGGCTGGCGGCGACAAGGTAGTAGGTGTTTATGAATACTGCAATCTACACGGCTTATGGAAACACAAAGTTGAATAGGGGTTTGTAATAAAAACGGGACGGATTTTTGCCGTCCTGTTTTTATTAAATAATTAGACACAGCCAGCTTTTATATAGCAGGACTTTTTATAGAGCTGATGGGAATTAAGTCATATAAGTGATATTAAAGGAGGGACGGAAATGAGTGAATTCAGTGAAAAAATGGGCATAGAAGTCGGTAATGCTTTTAAGGTGGTTATAATTGCAGCGAAGCGATAGTTGAAACTTTTTCGCAAATATGCTGGCGTAAATATTGATGATAACGCTTTTCGCCTGGCCTCAGGATTTGGCG